>Ga0207938_1000057_pt1 | contig 17338 bp, 17 predicted proteins | sample LakMenEpi15Mar12_FD_150671 | JGI IMG/M metagenome (GOLD analysis project Ga0207938, IMG submission 150671) | Freshwater microbial communities from Lake Mendota, WI - 05MAR2012 deep hole epilimnion (SPAdes) | ecosystem: Environmental > Aquatic > Freshwater > Lake > Epilimnion/Euphotic zone ...
CATAATTTCCTAGACTGGATAATGCTGAATTCCCTTCCACCACAAGTTCAGAAAACTCTGCCGGTTCCATTGAAAACGCACCGTCTGCTCCGCCATCTAGTCGTTTCAAAGTGAGGTGCTTTTCAATTGCAGATGCGCCAAGCGCAATTGCAGCTATGCTGACTCCAATTCCCAATGTGTGATCAGACAAACCCACTTTCACGCCAAATTCATTTCTTAAAGTTGCCATTCGATTTAGATGTGCGTCAGATGGGTCAGCAGGATATGAACTTGTGCAAACAAGCAGCGTTAGGTCGTTATTACCGGTTTTGTGCACCACGTCAACCAGCTCTCTTATTTCATCCCAATGCGTAGCGCCCGTTGAAATAATTAATGGCTTCCCTGTATTTGCTACCGCTCTTATTAATTGATGGTCGCTTGTTTCTAAAGAGGCAATTTTATACATTGGGGTCTCTAATTTTTCTAGAAATTCGACTGCGGAGATATCGAATGGAGAGCTGAAAGGTGCAACCCCTAAAGATCTACATAATTCGAAAAGCTCCTTGTGCCACTCCCACGGAGTATGTGCTTCTTCATACAAGCTATAGAGACGCCGCCCGCCCCAAAGTTCGTGGTCTCCGGTGACCCTGAATTTATCCAAATTCAAGGTCATAGTATCTGCCGTATAAGTTTGAAATTTCACAGATGTCGCTCCAGCGCCGGCAGCGGCAATAACAATTTTTTTAGCTCGGTCTAAAGAGCCCATATGGTTCGCTGAGACTTCCGCAATATAGTTTACCTTTGCCAAATCCATACCCGTATCCTCTCACATTGCCACTGAATATCCTCGATACTTACTGCCATGGTAAAGGATCGTGGACTCAAAATTAGTCAAAATAGTACATAAAATAGTTTTCGGTTTAACTTGGCATGCAAGAAAGATAGTATTCGGACATGAAGGTTTCAATAATGCAGCCAACTTTTTTGCCTTGGCTGGGGTTTTTTGAGCTTATTCATCAATCGGAATTATTCGTTTTCTTGGATGACGTACAGATATCACCGAAATCATTTCAAATTAGAAATAGAATTCCCGCCAAGGAGAATAATCCGAACTTTACTTGGTTAACCTTACATGAAGACAAGAATGTCATATTCAATCAACGACTTTTGAATAATACTTTCTTAGCAGATGCAAATAGAGACTTTAACGAAATCAGTAGACTGTTGATTAGTAAATACGAAAATGGGCCAAAGCTAAATTCCTTTCTTGGTTTACTTTTTGAATTACTACAATCTACTAACTCAATCGCAAATCTAAATATCGAACTAATAAAGTTTTTTTGTTTAGAGTTTCAAATAGTTACACCGTTTTTGAAATCTTCTAGTTTGGGGTTAGACGGTAAGAAATCTGAGAAAGTTATTAACATTTTGGAGTGCGTCGGGTTCTCCAATTACTTAGCTGTACCTGGTTCGCTTGACTACATGATCCCAGATGACAAATGGACTAGTTTGCTACATAAAGTCCTGAAATTTGAATATACCCCACAGCCGTATCCACAAAATTCGCAATCGAACTTTGTCCCATTTATGAGTATTGTGGACGTCTATCTGAGTGTGGAAAAAGAGTTAGCTACAGAAGCCATTCATAGTGGATTTATAGGTTTGAAGCCAGTGATTTAATTGCTTTAATGATTTCTTGTTGCTTTCTTCGGGTCAGATCAACATAAAACGGTAATGAAAGTTCCCGTTGATAGAAATCTTCTGCATTTGGACACAAGCCTCGTTTATAACCTAAGTCCTGGAAAACAGGATGCCAATAAGATGGAATATAATTTACTTGAGCTTTTATGCCCCATTTTGCCAAATCGTCAAAAATTTGGCTCCTAGATTCCTTGGGGACGAAAATTGGAAATAGATGCCAAACTGGGTCTGATGTTCCATCCTTTTCCAAGAATTCAATTCCATTCACATCTTTGAGCGCTTGAAGATAATTTTCTCTAATAGTATTTCTCTTAGTTTTAAACTGATCCAGTTTTTGCAGTTGACTTATTCCGAGCGCACATAAAATATCAGGAAGCCTATAATTAAGACCAAACTCATGCACTTCTTGATGCCAAGCACCTTGATCTGTTAATTTAAAATCGTTGCTATTGCGTACCATCCCCTGTCGGCTGAAGAATCGTGCTCTATCGAGCAAGTTTGGGTTATTTGAAGCAACTGCGCCGCCTTCGCCCGAAGTAATATTCTTAGTAGCAAAAAAAGAGAATGTTGTTATGTCAGCAACTGAACCAACACTTTTCTCTTTGTATTTCGACCCTAAGCTATGCGCAGCATCTTCCACAAGATAAATATTATTTTTCTCAGTTATTCTCTTTAGCTCATCCAATTCGATTGGCTGTCCAGCGTAATCAACTCCTACTACGGCTTTTGTTCGATGATTTATCAATGCTTCCACATTCGCAGGATCAATATTACCTGTTTTTCTGTTGATATCAGCGAAAACTATTTTCGCACCAAACAATGCTGCAGTAGCATGTGTTGCGATAAAAGTCATTGGGGATGCAATGATTTCATCTCCCGGCTGTAACTCAATTGCGGAATAGGCTGCATGGAGCGCTGCAGTTCCTGATGACACTACTACTGTTGGAGCGCCAACAACTGATTCCAATTCATTTTCAAATTTCTCAACCAGTGGCCCTGTCGTAAGAAAATCATTTCTTAAACTCTTTACAACCGCATAAACATCTCGATGACTGATTGATTGGCGCGCGTAAGGAATCAAGATTTCATTTCCCCGATGCAACTAAATCTGAAATTTGAGCAGGTGTTAACCATTGTGTATTCGTATCAGATCGGTAGGCCTCTCCATCATTCATTAACGTACCGTTGGGACTCTTAAAACCCCATTCTGCGACTACTGGGGTTACAAGGAATCTATCTCCAAGAATTAATGTCCGTCGGCTATCGTCAGCTGAGATCATTTCTTCATGAAGTTTTTCTCCAGGTCGTAGACCAATTTCTTCAATTATTGCGTTTGGAGAAATAGCATGAGCTAAATCAATAATCCTCATACTGGGTATTCTTGGTACATACAACTCCCCACCAGACATTAGGTCTAGCGATTCCAAAACAAAAGTAACGGCTTCCTCGAGGCTAATCCAAAATCTTGTCATCCGAAGATCGGTAATTGGTATTGGCTTACCTGCTTCTGCAAGTTGCCTAAAGAAAGGAATCACGGAGCCCCTGCTACCCATAACATTCCCATATCTAACAACCGAGAATGTTGTCCCAAATGAAAAGCTATAATTATTCGCTGCAACGAATAACTTATCAGCGGTCAATTTGGTGGCTCCGTATAAGTTTATCGGGGACGATGCCTTGTCTGTGGACAAAGCGACCACTTTCTTAACTCCAGCTTCGATTGATGCATCAATTACATTCTGACTACCCAAAACATTTGTCTTTATAAACTCCATTGGATTGTATTCACCGGTGTCTACTTGTTTTAGCGCTGCCGCGTGAATGACATAATCAACGCCGTGTAATGCCTGGATTAGTCGAGACTTGTCACGAATGTCTCCGATAAACCAGCGCAATCTTTTATCATCACTAAATATATTTCGAGAAGTTTGCTGTTTTAACTCATCCCTCGAATAGATTGCGATTCTCCTAACTTCTGTGTTTTCAAGAAGTTCCTGAATTAATGCCGTACCTAGGGAGCCAGTTCCGCCAGTAATCAGAATCGATGAGTCTCCTAAGTTGTACATTGAAACCCCATCTCTAGTGCTAATGGTAAATGAACATTGAGTTGAAAGGAATTGTACTTCCTGAGCAGACGATTAGGTCAAATTAGAAAATTTGAGCCCAAACCTCTTCAAATTTGCAGCAAATGAAGTCAAGGTCGTCCTCGGTAAGATCAAAATCGTTAACATAAAACTGGAAAAACGTCTCATCCAACAGTTTTTCGGCATTTGGGCAAATACCTTTGGCATATGAAATATCCTTCCTTACGCCGTCTAAACTCCACGGAAACCCATGAGAACCATAAGCTTTTTTCTGTTGAAAAATTGGTAACAAATGAAGATTTGCAAATGTTGGGCTGAGATTTGGTACGCCAGCTCCTGTCAACTTTTCCACTAATTCCCATTTCGTAATTTTGATGATTGCGGGATCAATTCTCAGACCATAAGTGTAATAAACGTGAGTATTCCCTTCGGATACTTTTGGAACCAAGAGTCCGGGCAACTTACTCAATCTACTATCAAGATAGTTTGCTTGATATTGTCTCTTTTCGATAATCAAATCAAGTTTAGGTAATTGGGTGAAGGCAATAGCAGCTTCAACTTCGGTCATTCTAAAGTTGTGACCAATCATATTTGAGAGGTTCTTGATTTCTGCTTTACCAACAACAGATTCTGCATGGTTACGTATTAATTGTGCGCGGAGAGCCATTTCATCATCGTTGGTTACAAGTATCCCACCCTCACCAGTATGAATGTGCTTATGATGATTCAAGCTAAACCCACCAAGATCCGTCAAAGTCCCTGTGTGGCTTCCATTTCGAAATGAGCCTATCGCTTGCGCACTGTCCGAAATAACTTTTAGGTTGTACTTTTCCCCTAACTTCATCAAGCCTTCCGCATCAGCTGATTGACCAAAAATATCCGCACTCATAATTGCTTTAGTTCTTGCAGATATTTTTGATTCAATAGAAGCTAAATCAAGACAAAAAGTTTCATCATTTATGTCAGCAAATATGGGAATTGCATTCCAATGCAAAATTGCCATGGCTGTTGCACTCATTGTCCACGGTGTTACTATTATTTCATCACCAGGGTCAATATCAAGGGCTCCAACTGCAGCAACTAATCCAGAGGTCCATGAATTAAAAGTAATTGCGTGTTTAACATCAAAAAACTCTGCGGCCCTTTTTTCAAACTTTTGAACCCAAGGGCCGCCATAAAAATTTGGCCCCCACTCACCCATAAACCCTGAAAGGACACCTGATTCTAGAACTTGCTTGGCAACGTCGACCTCTTCTTGCCCGATTGAATTATGTTTCTTGAAGTGTCGCATTTATAACTCTCCTAGCGATTGGCCGCGTAAATCTTGAATGAATTTCATAACGAAAAGGGCGTCTTCCCCAGTATATGAGTAATATGATTCCTTTTTCAAGAATTTTAGAATCTCAGCATAAACGAAGTGTAAGCAATCATACTCATTTGTTTGCAGACGCTCTGAAGGCGGTTGCAAACTGGTTTGACCCGCATAGACTTTGTCATTACCAGGATAGCTCACGTTGATCGCCTCTAATTGTGAATCGTATCGAAAGTTCTCTTTTGAGGTAGTTATTTCAAGAGAAAATTTTGAGGCCTCGAGTTGGTCCACCTTTGATAGGTTTAAATCTAGAACTCTCCCAAAACTTTCAAAATGCATACCGAACTTGTCTACGCTAATTAAGTTTTCCAAGTACGTCGGAAAGAGGCAATCTACAAGTGCAATTAGGTGGGATCCACTATTTAATAAATCACCTTGGAGCCACCCAACTAGCGAATACTCCTCAAACCCTTGCCTTGAACTTATTAGGTCACGCATCTGTTGGAATACGGGTAAATAATTCCTTTGATAGTTAATAAAAAGTTTTACCGAATTTTCTGCCGCAATCTTAATTATTTCAGCAGCGTTTAATACATCCAAGGCCAAAGGTTTTTCGAGAAGAATTGCTTTGGGATTTAGTTTAAGACCCTCAATCACATTTTCGAGGTGCACTGCTGCCGGTGAGGCTATTACCAAAAGGTCAATGCCATTCTCCAAAATGCCTCCCGGTAATTTACTAACCGATTCAAAACAACTGATTCCAGTCACGGCTTCAAAAACCTTACGTTTCTTGCTATCAATTTCAATTGCAAACTTCAAATTCAATTCAGGCATCGAAAGAATGGTTGTGGTGTGGGTTAACCTTTCGACATTAGATTTTCGGTTGAGGTCATATTCAAATCCAATTTGACCTAAACCTATTAATGCGCAAGAAATCATGTGACTTCTTTCCTTTTTACTGCGCTATTTAGCGCCAAAATATCCGGATGACGCTCGATATATTCCAATATTTCCGCACATGAAAAGTCCAGACGTCCTTTAAACCCTGACAGAATCGCTTTTATCAATTTGAAATCCGCCTCCTCATCAAGAGTTAAGCCTAGTTTAGGAACTCGCGTTCTTAATGGGGATACCAAATACATGCACCGAAATTCCTTGGGGTTGCGCCTAATATGTAAAGTAACGTGTTCTCGTTCTTCATCACTCGGATTCATTTTAAATGATCGTTGAAGTGCACTTGTGGTCAATACTTGAGTATCCATGCCGTCTGGATAAGATCGAACTCCAGCGTTACTTAAGTAGTCGACATCATTTGCAGCAAATGTCGATACACACAACTCAATCAACTCTGGATCTATCAGCGGGCAATCTCCTGTAAGAGCTACCAATTCATTTGCCCCAAACTGCAGTGCTGCATTTAGTACTCTACTTTGAACGTCATTCTCACTACCTCGATAATGTTGAATACCAAGGCGCTTTGCTTCTAGAACTATGGGGTCATCAATTGAATTTATGGTTGTGGCAATCACAATTTGCCCAATTTCGGACACCCTCTTGATTCTGGAAACCATGATTTCCAACATTGACATTCCCTTAAAATCGAGCAAAACCTTCCCGGGCAACCTGGAAGAATTCATCCTTGCTTCAATAGTGCAAATACGGGGATTGGTCATCGAGAAAATCCTTCTTCCGATTCATTCGAATTATTCATACGGATCCTATGTCTCAATTATCTGATGTCTCTGCCTCTATAGATAATACCCCCAATGCAGAAACTACTATTCATAACCATAGTATTCATGCACCTTTCTAACATGCAATTTGAGCCAATCGAAACTTAAGTACGTGAAAGTACTTCAACTAATCCCTTTAAAGGCCGATATGGCACAGTTGGGGTTATAGGCGGCATAACCAGAGTGCTGTATGCGGAGGAGCCCGAAAGTTCTGCAACTTTTAGTGCTGTTGTGTAAGTTCCTACTACAAATCTTGAACTTGCAATATCGCGCTCAAGTGGATTTCCGTCAGAAAATGTTACATTCTTGAATACATTTGGGACTTTACCTTGATATTTCTCACTTATTTCGCTGGGATGGATTCGAATAAGAATTTTAGTTTCTGTTAATTGATTTTCGCTAAGTGTTTGAAAGAAGAAATTAATAGCATCAAATTCACTGTATGCATCATCTTGTTGGTGGGGTTCAGTCAAATAAAGTATTTGATACTGCACGCTTGATTTGCCCTTAAGAGCTTTAGCTCTCTCGGCTGTATTCTCAACATAAAGATTTGGTACAAGAAATACTTCACTTCTTGGTAGTTCTCGTATTGCCTTTTCGCGGGAGATTTCATCAAATGCGACGACCCAATCTGCAGTCTGCGTAATCCCACCGCGGGTAAGACAACCTTTGTAATCTCCATAGTGATCAAGAAATATGAGTGACTTTGCACCGCCTGCCTTTGCCTTAATTATTACCTCATGCTCAAAATTAGTTTGCCATCCAAGGGTTGAAATTAGTAGATCATGATTAATTTGATCAAATGTAACTTGATTCGATAAATTAGCCATCTTTTGCTTAAAGATGTTAAGAGCAAAATCACCAAGTATGTAATCAAAATTCAATTTCTCGCCCGTTGCCCAACTAGACAGAACTTCAGCACCTCCTTGATCATAAGAACACAGTAAAATTCGAGGGAAGTCTTTCAGTAAAATTCGAATATTTAATAAATCATTTTCTGAGTTAATATCTTGCAAGGTCCTAGACTCCTCTCTTTTTTGACTATATTAATTATAGTTTGTAGAGCTATTCTGCTGATAATAAAGGAGCAAATAAAGCCCTATCATCACTTACTCTTGTTAGGCACATCATGAATTATTCTCCTAAAGTCGATATCTCCGTCACAATCAATTCTTCTTTGCAAATAGAAGCAAGTTGTGCCAGATATCATTTAGTTTTATTTGTTCGACTAATTCGCCTTCAGGCTCAAAATTCAATTTCGTAAATAAAGCAATCGCTGGTTTATTGCTGTCCACTATTCTCGCTGTGACCTTATGTAAGTGAAATTGGTTGAATGCTTTTTGTAAAGTCATTTCGAGAGCTTTTGACCCCAACCCGCTATTGCGGCTTAATCCCAAATAAATCCCGACTTCTGCATTTGCATTTAGGTAATCGATGCTTGAGAGAACTGTGTAACCAAATAAATTCCCACTTGTTCCACGGATTGCCCAGTAAACAGAAGTTGGAAACTTCTCTAGTTTATGCAGTCTCGAATCCAACCAGTCCCTTGTTGATGTATCAGATACTGGGAATGAAAAACCTAAAGCTAGTTGCCGATCTTGACTTTGGTTTTGCCAACTATTTAGAAGTTCAAGATCTGTCGATCGGAAAGCATCGAGAGAAATGTCCTCGTGCTGAGGCCTGTTCTTGTTCATGCCTAATACTACCGCGTGGAAAATCGCATAGGCGTTGATGTACAAATTTTTCGATATTTTCTAGAGTTCAGATTACGCCTTAACCTTTACGCCAGATGGCTAGTTTGAGGCTTCAATCAGAATCTCACTAATTCGTTCAGCACCCTGACCATCACACAGTCGGGTGCTATTAATTAAAAAGTCATCATTTCTAAAATCGGGTGAAATCACCCTGGAAAATTCTTCAATGAGGGCGGCCTCTGAAAATGAGTTAGCAACGCCTAAATACCTAAGTAACTTATCTTCATGCAGTTCTTGTAGTGGGGCAACTTGATTATCAGCCGTTGCTACTGTTAGCGAATAAATCCCTAAACTAAAACGTTCCCACAAGGATATCCCACCTGCCCCAATTGAAATTGTGCATGTCGACATCACATCTCCTAGGAATTCTGGACTAATAAATAGTTTGGCATTTCCTGAATTCAATTCTGTTAGTCTACTAAGTTCATTTATATCTCGATTATTCTTCTGAATAACTGTGGTGATCTGCAATTCGGGATAGACTTTCGTTAAGGCTAGGTAAGTTCTTAGAGTAAGGGAATAATCATCAACACTTCCAAAGTATATTAGTACCCTCTCCTTTTGGTCGTTTCCTCTAGTTAACTTTTTACTACAAAGACCCGAATAGCGCTTGTCAAGTAACGCAAACTTAGGACCTACCAACAATTTAGAATCTGAATATTCACTTTCTAATTGCATAATCGTTTGCTTCGTTCTGTAATTCATATCTAGTAGCAAGTCGCAATTTCTTCTGTTTTTGTGGAGATCTTCAATCACCAAGAGTTTTTTGCATGATTGTCGCGCGGCTGTGTCCCAATAGTTATTAGAGTTATAATCATCAACAACTATCCAATCGATCTCCGTCTCACCTTTTGAAACCGCATATTCACGTATTTGTAGAAATTCTGAGGAAATATCATTGTGGGGATTATCAAATAAGAAATATGGTAGTTCCATAGTAATAAGCATACGAATATGTTCATTTTTTAGTTCATTGCTTACGAAATAGATTTTGCAGCCTCGCTTCGCAAGACTGAGCCCAAGATTTAAGCATCTAATGAAGTGGCCGGATCCAATTTTTAAACTTGAATTTACCTTTAAGAAACAATTCATAAGGAGCTATCCGGGCGCTTATAACTAGTATGCACGTATCAAATTGTATTACCTTCCTTAAACCTATTTATTTGGACAATAGATGGGATTTGGGCGGCGTGTTACGAGAATGCTGAACCAAAGTTAGCGGTAATTGAATGTCCTGATTCCATCTGGCGGCTTTATGCCTTAGTTTTGTCCCATGAAGGCAGTCATTTTGGCAGGCGGGCGAGGAACTCGACTCTCTGAAGAAACTCAGATTAAGCCTAAGCCACTTGTTGAGGCAGCTGGGCAACCATTGATTTGGCACATTATGCAGAATTATGCAAAATATGGAGTAACTGAGTTTATAGTCTTGGCAGGATACAAAGGTCAGCAAATTCGTGAATATTTTGCAAATTACTGGCTTCATCAGTCTGATATTACATTTGATCTCTCAACACCTGAGCGAGAGATTCATAAAGTTCGAAGCCTACCGTGGAAAGTTTCGGTTTTAGATACCGGAATTGATACAAATACGGGAGGCAGAATTGCCAGATTGAAAGATTTGATTAAGGAAGATTTTCTCTTGACATATGGCGATGGCGTCGCCGACGTAAATATTGAGGAATTGATTTCGGCTCATAAAGAATCTGGAAACCTTGCAACCCTTACTGCTGTACAACCACCGGCTAGGTTCGGGGCATTAAAAATAATTGATAACCAGGTTGAGAGCTTTCAAGAAAAACCCATTGGTGAGGGCGCCTGGGTTAACGGTGGGTTTTTGGTCCTTAAGCCTGAGATTTTTAGTTTTCTGGATGGCGATAATTCATCTTTTGAAATAGATGCACTCCCAAAAATTGCTAAAATGAAGAAATTGGGAGTTTACAAGCATTCAGGATTTTGGCAACCGGTTGACACGATTCGAGATTTGCAGCGACTTGAAGAAGCAATAGATAGAGGTGTACTTCCGTGGGTTTAAACCCAAAGTTGTGGAATGGGAAACGTGTTTTAGTCACAGGGCATACAGGATTTAAAGGTTCTTGGTTAACGCTTATCCTCAAGGAATTAGGTGCTGAAGTTATTGGGCTTGCCTTACCACCAGAAGGGCCACGATCCCTATACGTTGATGCTGGGATAAGTCATGAACTTTTGTCTGAAACTATTCAAGATATCCGAGATGAGTTTGCTGTAAGAAGGGCAATAGAAGGAATGGATCCTGATTACGTGTTCCATTTAGCGGCGCAAGCTTATGTACGCAGATCCCTGAGAGATCCGCTCGAAAGTATTGCTACCAATGTAATCGGGACTGCAAATGTTTTGAAACCAGCAATTGCCTCTAAGGCTGTGCTGGGGGTTACGATTATTACTACAGACAAAGTATACGAAAACTTGGGTGCAAAAGAGCCTTTTAGAGAAACAGATAAATTAGGGGGGCTGGATCCTTATAGCGCCTCCAAGGCGGCGTCAGAAATCATTGTTGCTTCAATGAGTGCGACTTGTAATGCTCTCAAAATTCCAGTGACAACGGTACGTGCTGGAAATGTAATTGGGGGTGGTGACTGGGGTGAAGAACGCCTAGTTCCAGATCTCGTAAGAGCGCTGAATGGAAATTCCAAACTTATAATTAGAAACCCCAACGCGACAAGACCTTGGCAATTTGTTCTAGATTGTCTCTATGGATATTTACTTGTCGCACAGTCACATATGGAAGAGGGGGGCGATGTTCCTAATTCAGTAAATTTCGGGCCGGATGAATCCCTGTCGGTTACAGAATTAGTCAGGCTTTTTGAAGCTGCCTTTGGAAGGACAATCGAGTTGGAAGAATCAAAATCGACTTTCCCTGAGAGTGAATGGTTAAGACTCGATTCTAGTTTAGCTCGTGCATATTTTGGCTGGGAATCTTCATTCTCGGCAGCACAAGCCGTAAGCCAAACTGCAAATTGGTATTCGAAGTTTGAAAGTGGCGTAGATGCAAAAGAATTGATGAGAGCAGAGATTTTAAAGTATAAGGTTGGTAAGTGGTGAATTGTCGAGGGTGTGATGCAAACCTTTCCTTAACATTTTTGGACCTTGGCGCAAGTCCAATTGCCAATGACATAATTTCTATTGAGAATTTGGATAGCCCAGAAGTTTACTACCCACTTCATGTGATGACCTGTGTGCAATGTGCATTCGTTCAGATTTCAGAAGTCAAAAGTCGCGAATCTTTATTTCGCTCTGACTATGTTTACTTTTCTTCATACTCTTCTAGCTGGTTAGAACATTCGCAAAAGTATGCTTCAAAAATGGTTGAAATGCTTGATTTAAGTGAAGAAGACCTAGTGATCGAAGTTGCAAGTAATGATGGCTATTTACTCCAATACTTTAAACAGGACGGCGTTCAAGTGCTAGGAATTGAACCCTCTTTGGGTGTTGCAAATGTCGCAATTAACAAAGGTATTCCAACCTTAGTTGATTTTTTTGGGGAGCGCTTCGCTAATGGGTTCGCCGCAACCAAAAAACCGAAACTCATGGTTGCAAATAATGTATTAGCCCATGTCCCAGATATACATGATTTTATAGAAGGATTCTCACAACTAATTGCAGAAGACGGGCTGATCACTCTTGAATTTCCCCACTTAGTTAGCTTAATCAAGAATAATCAATTTGACACAATTTATCATGAACATTATTCCTACCTTTCAGTTATGGCTTTAATGCCAATTTTTGAGAGCCATGGGCTTAAAATTATTGATGTCGAAAAACTTTCAACTCATGGTGGCTCTATTCGAATTTATGTAGTACCTAAAATATCGTCAAGAGTTACCAAGGATTCCGTGAGTAATATTCTTATAGAAGAAGCGGCATTTGATCCAAGGCTGGAATCTATCTGGAAATCTTTACAAGAGCGGACTTTGCAGATAAAAGTTGATCTCTTAAATGTACTTATCGAATGCAAGAAAAATAGTCTAGTAGTTGCAGCCTATGGCGCGGCGGCCAAAGGAAACACCCTCCTAAATTACTCTGGGGTAGATTCAGATTTGGTTGCGTACGTAGTAGACCTTAGTCCACACAAGCAAGGGAAATATCTTCCTGGCTCAAGAATTCCGATTGTCGGAATTGAACATTTAAACGCAAATGCGCCTGATGTTTTACTAGTTCTGCCATGGAACTTAGCTGACGAAGTCAGGACACAACTAAATTATCTCGCGGATGAGAATGGAGTCAAATTCCTTAGGGCTATACCAAAACTGGAGTACTTCTAATGAAGTTTTTACCTTTAGAAATAGATGGAGTTATAGGAATGATTCAAGACTCCTATTCAGATTTGCGTGGATCTATGACAAGAGTCTGGGATTCTAATTCAATATTAGGTACTTTCAACTTGACCCAATCGAGTTTTGTTACGAATCCAACTTTAGGAACTCTCCGAGGACTTCATTATCAGGTTGAGCCTTTTTCTGAAAATAAAGTTGTTGAATGTGTCTTTGGAAAAGTATTTGACGTCGTCGTAGATTTGCGTAAAGATTCACCCACATACGGATCTCACGTAGAAGTAATCCTTGGTCCTTCTGAGTCGTATTTAGGTCTAATTGTTCCCGCTGGGTGCGCACACGGTTACTTAACGCTTGAGTCAAATTCTATGCTGCTTTATTTCATGGACAAGGTTTACTCTACTGAACATTCACATGGGCTGCTTTGGTCAGACCCAAATTTATCAATCAAGTGGCCCTTCAATCCGCTTCTAATATCAGCCCGTGATTCTGAATGGCCATTGCTCATCTAATGCCTAGAAGAGTTTTCTTAACAGGCTGTACTGGTGAAGTTGGATCTCGCTTAACTTTACTTCTCCTTGATCTAGGATACGAAGTATTCGGTGTAAGCGGAACCAGAGAGTGTTTTATAAATAATCCAAAACACTCATGTCGTCAAATCAATCTATTAGATCCCATTGTAGAGCTTGGATTAGAAACAATTAGACCCGATATCCTAGTTCACACCTCTTGGTTAACTACACCGAATGAGTTCTGGGGTTCAGCTCAAAACAGTAAATGGGTAACTGCTAGTAAAAGACTTGTGGATGAGTTTCTATTGTTTGGTGGAAACTACTTAGTTGTAACTGGGTCGTGTTCCGAATACTCATGGGACTCAGGATCATTATTAAGTGAGAATTCCTTAGAAACGCCTTCAACCATTTACGGAAAAGCTAAATTGGAATTATTGAATTGGATTCGTGAAAGAGGTATTCCATTTTTATGGACTCGTACTTTTTTCCAATTTGGAATGAGTGAGTCGGGGGGCCGTTTAATCCCAGATGCTATTGATTCTTTAAGTAAAGGACAAGAATTCACAGTTCGAAGTAGTACGGATATCCGAGATTTTGTTTTTGTGGAAGATGTTTCAAAAATATTGAGCTTACTCATTTCAAAAAATCAGTTAGGTGTGGTAAATATTGGAAGCGGAACAGAAATTGAAGTTGGGAAGTTAGCCTGTTCTTTAGCAGAATTAGTCGGGCGTAAAGACTTGCTTAAGTTTGAAAAGGGCGAGGTACGAAAAAGTAGCGTGGTTTCTGACTCAGCAAAACTTAGTTCTATACTTGCAAATTTCGAGTGGACTGCAATAGAAGCAGCGTTGATTAAAACGATAAAGGCACGAACTATTTAGATGGCTAAATCACTAAAATGGGAAAAATTGCTGGCACAATTACGGCCTACTGAGAGGTGTTTATGGAGAAATCAGCGTCGTACTCGCAAGATATCCCGAATGAAACTGAGTTTGGCCATACTCGTCAATTGTTGCGAACCAAAATGGGAGATTCAAAAGAGTTGCGAAAAAAAGCAATTGACCTGACTGTTGCGAGCAATGAATTTCAGTACGGGTACCAGTGGGAATGGTGCGGAGTACCCATCATCCGACATCCAGATGACATTGTTTTACAGCAGGAAATCATGTGGAGTTTGAAGCCAACTCATGTAGTTGAGACTGGTGTTGCGCGCGGAGGAAGCCTTGCATTATCTGCATCACTCATCGAGATGACTGGCAAACAAGCAAAGGTGCTTGGTTTAGACATTCAGATCTTGCCGCATGCTTTAGAGGCTCTGCAGCCTTGGACTATAGATGGGCGTATCGAGCTTCTTGAGACTGACTCAACTTCTTCGATTGCCATAAAGACAGCTAGAGGTTTTTTAGGGGGGAATCAAACCCCTGCCTTACTCGTACTAGACAGCAATCACAGTCATGAGCATGTACTTAATGAATTGCAGGCGCTAGCACCAATGCTCCCGGTAGGAAGTATTGTGATTGTTGCAGACACAATCGTTGAGGAGATGCCCGAAGATTACTACCCGAATAGGCCGTGGGGACGGGGCAATAATCCATTCACAGCCGTCAAAGAGTTCTTAATGCTAAATCCTGATTTTCAATTAGATCAACGGTGGTGCAGAAGGAGCCTTATGGGTGAATGTCGAGATGGTGTGCTAATTAGAACTAAAAACTCTTCATAGAGCGAAATTACTACTGTTTAATAATTAGTCCTTGGCCCGTAGGAAGAGTAAGAATAGAAATTTTCTTGGATTGAGCAAAAGTATCCCAAGATCTTTTTTGCTCCAAGAATTCTGGGCCATAGGCGTAATCGTCTAGAAGAATTACCCCCCCTTTGATTATTCTCTCCCAGAGAATTTCTACTGTTCCTATTTCAGCTTTAGCATTATTCAAATCAATTGAGAGATATGAAATGGCACCGATATTTTGCTTTTCAAGACTTTCAGGGAGAATACCTTGAACCAATTTAACATTTGGAAAGTCTGAAAAGAGGACTGCTACTTTTTCGAAATAGGGTTCTGCATAATGCGTTTCATTTAAGCGTTGCATATTCTCTATTTCTGATGCTTTTCCTTGCTCCAAAGGAATTCCCGCATATGTGTCAAATAGGAAGAAGTCTTTTGGAACCTGAGAAAAGTCTAGATACTCCACAATAGTTTTAGAGAGTAACCCGTGACCAACTCCACATTCTACAAAATCACCATCTAGGCTCATTGCCTGAGTAGCAGCCCAGCACGCTATGTAGGCACGGAATCTGATGTCACCTGGGTGGTTTTTGAGAGCTCCTGTTGCTTTTCCTTGTGCGTACGCTCTCAAGAATTTAGGATCGTCTAGAAATTCCACCAGGTGCTGTGAAATCAAACCGTCTTCTGCCAATGTTGGATTTGCGATTATAGGCAATCCTAAAAAAACAAGCCTATGAAAGTAAATTCGTGTTCTTAAACTTAGCGGCAGAATGGAATACATGCGCTTTAATATAGATTTCAAAATGCAGCCTTCTAGTCCACTCTCACAACACCACTAGGTGTCATCAAGTGCACTGCAACAATCCCGGACTCGCCCTCAGTATCAGCAGGGCTCAACCACATAACCTCAACCTCACTACCTAGAGCAGTTGCTAAATCATTGCCTAGCCAGTCTGTGATTCGCTTTTCATCTCCTGCGATTTCAACTTTAACAATCTTTGCAATTGCTTTGCCATCTGTTGATGGGTGATCAAGTGATTTCCATTCAATAAAGAAAGGAAGTTGCTTGTCTTCTAGAGTTCCTAGAACACCAATCTGCTTCCAAGAAAGATCGTGGCCGTCTGGCTTTGTGCGATGGCCATCTACAGCTTGTCTTCCTAGGCGTGCTTCAACCTTTGAGACATCATCAACAGCAACAACCCAAGTAAGCCATCCGCCACCTTCTGCAGCACGCTTTGATACAGCTTTACCAAAAGGTGAAGCATCTGATGCTGGGTGATCAAGTGGACATACAACTTCGATGTAGTGACCGTTTTGAAGAGGCAGTGTGAAGTTACGTGTTCCAAAGCGTGGGTGGACACCTCCATCAACGAAGGTGGAGCCAAGGCGTGAGCCTAGGCGTTGAACTGTGTCGGCTAGTTGATCATGGGAAGTTACATATGAGACATGGTCTAAGCGCATGGGTAAATCTAACCCTATGAAAAGGGGTGCTCATTACCATCCTGACTGATTGGTTTTAGGCGTGAAAGCGGACTGTTTTAGCCACTACCGGGCTAAAACACACATCAACGCCTCAACCGTCAGCAACGGCGCTGCGTTATGACCCAAATTAACCCTTGCCTCCATGATGGCGTTGATCTTGTTGATTGTGGCCGCTGGCTTGTTGTTTGTAGCATAAGCATTAATCTCATTTTCTAGCTCTTTATTAATCAGGCCATCGTTACTTCCTGCCTGCACCATCATGACATCGCGATAGAACGTGGCAATATCTAATAGCGCTGCATCCAGACCATCTCGCACCATTCTCGTGCTGCGGGTCTTTTGTTCTTTCTCTAACTCCTTTATTGCTTTGCTTCCCCCACTTGCCATGCCTCTTCCCGTTGCACCTTTGCCATAAGCAAGTGATAAATCATCAATCTCTTTTTCATTTCTCTCATCAGCAGCAGAATTTGCTTGCTCAGTTGCTAGATCAACTAAAGCTTGTGCTGCAGCAAAAGCAGAAGAAATTCCTTTTAAAGAAAGTGGCAGGGCCATGATGGTGGTGCGGGTGTTTCGCACCGATTCGTTGTTAGCTAAATATCTAGCACGGCCAATGTGTCCTTGGCTTACTCGTGCTGCAAAATCTGCCATCGCAGGGCTTATGCCATCGCGCTTTTGTAGTACTTGTGCAACGGCAGCATTCGATGGTGTGACAAGTTGTAGATGACGACAACGAGAGCGAATAGTTGGCAACACA
>Ga0207938_1000058_pt1 | contig 17260 bp, 14 predicted proteins | sample LakMenEpi15Mar12_FD_150671 | JGI IMG/M metagenome (GOLD analysis project Ga0207938, IMG submission 150671) | Freshwater microbial communities from Lake Mendota, WI - 05MAR2012 deep hole epilimnion (SPAdes) | ecosystem: Environmental > Aquatic > Freshwater > Lake > Epilimnion/Euphotic zone ...
TATCTCCAGTATCTCCATTTTCTGCTCCTGGATCCCCTTTATCCCCTTTATCTCCTGTAGCTCCTGTAGCTCCTGTAGCTCCAAATCCTCCAAATCCTCCTCTTACATGTTGTTCACAGCATCCTGAATCAAATTGATTTTTTGTAGTATGTGAAACAATTCGGATACCGCTCATTTATTTTATATATAAGTTTTTATATTTCTTTAGAAATGTAAAACAAATATAAAAATGATTCTAACTGACATATACAGTCACTTATATCATCTTTTTTTGCTTTTGTTTTTATACTGTCTATTATGTTTTTCTCTCCTCTAATATCTAAAATTTCAGTAGCTTTTATTATACTCCATTTTTTTCTATCAGGTTTATTAATGGATGTCCATTTATGTTTTCCGTTTTTGTATTTTTTACCTTTAATTTTTTGACACCCCAAAACTTGTGTTTTATGATATGCAGGAAATTCTATTACTTGTTTAAATCTACCGTATCTAAATACAAAATAACTTTGACAATAATGACCTAACTTTAATGCTTTAGGATTTCTTTTCATTTTTCCAAAATCCATTTGTTTTTCAACTATAAAAGAACAACATTTGTCCCAATATTCTGAGTATTTATCTAATAAATCAAACATGTTATAAAATGTTTCTGTATCTAACTGTTTACCATTTACACAATTATTTGAAATATTAGAATTTTTATATATAATAGTTTTACCATCTTGAAAAATGTTATTTAATATTTTTGTCATATCTATGGTTGGTGTAGCATCTTCATTATATCTTTCTTCTTTTTTAATGTTTTTGATTTTTGATAGTTTATTTTGATTAATTTCTTTTATATAAAAAGCAAAATTAACATGTCCAATATCAAAACTAGCAATCCAAATAGTTTCTGGGGATTTTATAGGCACATTTAAATGATCATTTAAATTACTCATTTATATTCAAAGTTTTACACTTAAATATAAATTTAAACAAAATACTACAATCAAACACTTGTTTCAGTTTCATCAACATTTATTTCTACTAAAAATGCATCTATTTCTTGTAACAATGTATCTAAATCACATCCTAGTTTCACATCATCTATATAAGTATTTTTTAAATTTATGATTCCTTTTGTTGAATGTTTAAGATCTTGCATAATGTTTGTACGTATATGTTGTTGAGACTCTTTAGGCGATGCTGAATACATGTTTATTATTTGAAAACTACTGCTTATTGTATTTCTTACAAAATTTAAAGTATTTTCTCTACAGTCTTGGTTTATTATTGTACGTGATATTCGTGTTATTATTCCTTCTGGTTGTATAAACATATATTTAACATTAATTTTTTCTCCTTTTTGGACTTTTCCAATAAATTTTAGTCTACTTATAACTTCTTTATCTGTTTCCATTATATAAAAAAATAATGTATCTTTAAATTCAATGATATGAATAACAATTGAATTTATACTAATTGTTATTTACAAAATAAAGTATAATACAGTTTTAATTTTTGTAAATAACAAAAATTGAATTTGAAATCATTTTAAATAATTATTTTTTAAAATGATGTATAACATTTTAAAAAGATTTAAAATTGTATGTATGTTTATGTGTATGTTTATGTGTTGTGCAACATCTACTGGATCACCTGTTAATGGAGATGTTATTAGATGTTTTGATAATGATACACAGTTAGTTTTTACAAAAGGACCATGCGAGTCTTTAAGAATAGGAAAAGGTAAATATTCGTTTGCAAGTTTTAATTATTATTCTTTTTCTGACATTAATTTAATAATTAAAGATCTTAAATGGAAAGAAGTTAAGTGTACAAAACTTTATCAAATATATTATATTATTACTGTTAAAGGAACTTGTACATTTTCTACTAATAATCAAGATGCATTTGAACATATTTATAAACTTCAAAGTATTATTAATTCAGGTTTTATACCAGAAGAAAATATGAAATATGTAAAATATAATGTGGAAAATATTTCATTTAATAGTTTTTTTGACATTTATATAATAATTGGATTATTAGGATTAGCTTATTTTTGTTTTGTATTTGAAAATTTTTAATCAAGTTAAAAAATAAAATGATTAAAAATTTGTTGTTTTACTTAATAAACAAAAATGCAAAAACTCAAATGTTTTCCATATTCATGGTGTATTGATGAAGAGGAAGAAGATGTTACTTCTTTTAGGATATATGGAATAGACAAAGAAAACAAAAATGTATGTTTAAGAATAACCAATTTTACTCCATTTATATATTTAGAATTACCTGAAAATATACCATGGACTGAAAATAAAGCTCAGTTACTTTGTAATAAATTAGATTCTATATTAGGTGACCAAAAACCTTTAGTTAAAAGGTTGATGTATAAAAAAAAATTATATTATGCTCATTTAACATCAAATAAAAAAATAAAAACATTTCCATATTTGTTTTTATCATTTTCTCATTATTCTGATATACGTAATATGTCTTATAAAATTAGACAACCAGTTAATATTGTTGGAGTAGGTACAATAAAACTAAAAATGCATGAACAAGATGCATCTCCTATTCTTCAGTTTACTAGTTATAGGAATATATCTACAGCAGGTTGGTTAGATTTTACGGGTAAAATAATAAAAGACGAGGACAAACTAACATTATGCGACCATGAGTTTAAAGTTAACTGGAAACATGTAACACCTAATAATGATTCTACAGCTGCATCTCCGTTAATAATGGGGTTTGATATTGAAGTTAATTCTACTAATCCATCAGCAATGCCAAAAGCAGAAAAGCCAGGAGATAAAATATTTCAAATATCTTGTGTACTTTTTAGACATGGAAGTGATAATATGGAAAAATTTTTATTGACTTTGGGAGAACCAGACCCAAATGTCGTAGGAACTGATACTGAAATTTTAATGTTTGAAACAGAACATGATTTATTAATAGGATATTCTGAATTTATTCAAACTTATAATCCAAATGTAATAGTAGGTTATAATATTTTGAATTTTGATATACCGTATATGATAGAGAGAGCTAAAATGTGTTATTGTATATTTGAATTTGATAAACAAGGATTTACGAAAAATGGTCATGCAAAAGAAAAAACAATAAAATGGCGGTCGTCTGCTTATGGACATCAAACATTTCAGTTTCTTGATGCAGAAGGTAGATTATATGTTGATCTTCTTCCATTAATAAAAAGAGATTATAAAATGGATAATTACAAATTAAAAACTATATCAACATTTTTTTTAGGACAAACAAAAGATCCATTATCTGTTAAAGGTATTTTTAAATGCTATCGTATAGGTATTACTAAAAATGACGAAGGAATTTATTCTAAAAAATCAAAACGAGCAATGGCAATATGCGGTAAATACTGTGTTCAAGATAGTGTTTTAGTTATAAAGCTTTTTGATAAATTAAAATCGTGGATTAGTTTATGTGAAATGGCAAGTACTTGTAATGTTCCTATATTTTATCTTTATACTCAAGGACAGCAGATAAAAGTATACAGTCAGTTATATAAGTATTGTATGTATAATAACTATGTCGTAGAAAAAGATGGATATATTCCAAAAGATGATGATCATTATGTTGGTGCTACTGTTTTTGAACCAGTTGCTGGAGTCTATGATAAAGTATTACCATTTGATTTTGCTTCTCTGTATCCAACTACTATTATTGCATACAATATAGATTATTCAACCTTAGTAGTTGATCCATCTATTCCAGATGAAGATTGTCATGTAATGGAATGGGAGGATCATGTTTCGTGTGAACATGATAAAACAGTTAGAAAAACAAAAAGTAAACATATAATGTGTTGTAAACGAAAATTTCGTTTTTTAAAATCTCCTAGAGGTGTTATGCCAAGTGTTTTACAAAATCTATTGGATGCACGTACAAGAACGAGATCTCAAATGAAACTAATAGCAAAAATTTTAGAAGAACAAAAATTATCAGAACAAGAAGAAAAAATGGCAAAAGAGTTGGATATTTTAGATGGAGATTTAACATATGATAAAAAATTAACATTAAAAAAACTAAGCGATGTATTAGAAACTAGACAAATTGCATACAAAATATCAGCAAATAGTATGTATGGTGCTATGGGTGTTACTAAGGGATATCTTCCATTTATGCCTGGAGCAATGGCAACTACTGCGATGGGACGGAAAAATATCAATATTGTTTCTGAAGTAATACCTAAACAATTTGGAGGGCAGCTTGTATACGGAGACACTGATTCTAATTACATTATCTTTCCTCATTTAAAAACAGCGAGTGAAAACTGGGATTATGCTATACATGTTGCCAAAGAAGTATCTAAGTTGTTTCCGAGTCCGATTAAATTAGAGTTTGAAATGGCAATTTATTGGAGATTTTTTATTCTTACAAAAAAAAGATATATGTATAAAAAGTGTGGACGTGATGGTATTGTAGAAGAAAATATTGGTAAAAAAGGTGTTTTATTAGCTAGACGAGATAACAGCATGTTTATTCGTAATGTTTATTCTCGTATTATTATGATGGTATTTAATAAAGTAGATCGCGATGAAATTTTAATGTATGCTATTGATGAAATTAATAAATTGTGTAGTCATTTTTATTCTTATAAAGATTTTGTCGTAACAAAATCTGTAGGAAATAGTGGCAGCGGGCAACGACCTGTTCCTTTTATTAATGACAAAGGTCAAAAGAAAGGAAAACTAGGTGATTACACAGTTCCTTTGTTAAGTATAAATGAAAAAGAAAAACAACGACAGTTTAAACTAAAAGATTGTAAAAATGAAACTGATTATTATAGTAGATGTTTACCTTCTGTCGTTCAGCTTTCAGAAAAAATGAAAAAAAGAGGAAATCGTGTTGATTCAGGAACTCGGTTAGAATATGTAATTACAACACAAGGAGGTCATAAGGCTAAACAATATGTTAAAGTAGAGGATGCTACATATTTTGGACGGTTTAGTTCTACTTTAAAGTTAGACTATATGTATTATTTGAAATTAATTACAAATCCGCTTGATGATATTTTCAACATTTTGTATCAAAAAGATGAAAATAAAACCCATACCTATGGGGGTAAAACCCATACCTATGGGGGTAAAACCCATAAATTTATTAAAAATTTTGTGTTAAATCAGTACAATTACAGACTAAAAATTAGAACAAAAGTTCACGATGAGTTATTGTTATTGTTTAATCCGCGACTAATATTAGAAAAATGAAATTATATTTTATAATTTTATAATTATTACAAATGCAATTGTGCATTGTTTGTAAGAATAAATCAACTAAACAAATATTTGATTGCTGTAATATTGTGTTACACACTAGATGTGTTTCACAATATTTAAAAAAATCTTCTTTTAAAAAATGTCCTACTTGTAATAAGAAAAAAAAATGTTACAATACACGTTTTTTTGATAAAGAAAATATTTTTATACAAAAAATTAAATTGTTTTTAAATAAACTGAACACTCCTAAGATTGTATCTTCTAGAAAACTAATGATACTTGATATGTTTGACTACATTTCAAAAAATATGTGGTTTTTATCAAAACACGACAAATTTAAACAAACAGTAGAAAAAAAGTTGATTCAGTTTTATAAGGAAGACGAGTGGGTTGAAGCAAATAATATTTATTATAAGTTGTTTAAGAAATGTATTAAGCTTTAAGTATTTTATTATGACTATATAATAGTCATAATAACTAATTGTAAGTTAAGTATTTAATCATCACATATTTGTATTTCACTTCCGTGTCCTATAGATGATCCAAAATTATCTCTGTTTTGAAAAAATACAGGAATTGTAGATGTGTATTCATTAAGTTTTTGATTTTTAATCAACTTTCTGTACATATAATCTACTCCTTCTTCAATTGGAAATGCATTTTTTACAATTATTTCAGCTCCTTTTCTAGATACTGCATATGCATGTAAACATAAAGGTATGCTATTTGTTGTCGTATACGCGTTAACTGTAATTTTTTTTTTACATTTTTCTGCACATTTTCCAAAATAAATAATGTCCCAGTTACTTGGAATATTATTCATAATTTTTTTAACATTAACAATTTTATCAGATAGTGTTTCATTTAGTTTGATATCATCTTCAAATATAAAACAATTATTGTTTTTTGTATTTTGTAAAAAATTTTTTAATACATTTATATGGCTTAAATAACAAGCTATTCTTCCTATATTATTAGATTTTTTATAAGAAGGAGAAAGTATATTGTCATCAACTAGTTTATCAAGATTTAATGTATTTTTATTTATACCTTCATATATAGTAGGATTTATTTTCATTATTTTTGTTATATATTTTACGTAGTCTAATCTTTCTGGTATAGTGATAATGTATGTTTTATCAAAAATAAGATTATTCCATTCATCTTTAATATTTTTATAATCATTTATATTATAAGTATTACTAAAAATTTTACAAAAGTCATCTCTAACTTTAAGATGATTTGATTTTGAAGAATAACCATTTGATGTATCTAAATTAGTGTACTTACCTTCTATAAATTTTGGTTTAATACCTTTTTGTAATAAAAACATATTCAAAGACAAATCTTCACAGTTTCCTTTATATTTTTTAAACCATTCTATGTTATAGTTAAAATAAATATTCATATAATCTTGTATTAGTTTTTTACTACTCATTAGTATAGGTGTTATTATACTGTTATATTTTTTTCCCGTTTTTATTTTATAACCACTATTAGTACATAATCTTTTAAAAGGTCCGTATATATTATACGGATCTTTTTGTATATTATAGATTAATTTGTGTATAAGATCATATGAAGGAATTATATCATCATCTAGATTAAGAACATATTCATTTGAACAGTCTTTTAATATTCCTGTCCATCTTCTTGCTGCATATAGTTTAGAATTATTAATAAAATCATCAACTATTTTAACTTTTGCGTGTGTGTATTCAACTGTATTAGTAGGATCTCCATTACTAACTATAATTTCATCAATGTATTCGTTGTTTATTAAAGCATCTAATTGTTTGTATACATTACGAGGTCTATTATAGTTTAGAATATATACTGAGCATTTTTTATTTTGTGTAAAAATTTTAATCTTATCCTTTTTTATCATTTTTATCCTTTTATTTTCTTCTCTACCTGCTAAATGATATATAAAACTTAAATTTCTTTCATCAACCTGTCCTTTACATTGTTTACCATCTCTATCAAATGTCTGTAATATTCCGTATGGTAATAATTTTATGTTTTTATGATATTTATCTAATCTTTCTATAACACATTGATCATAAAAAGAATGACCAATTCCGCATTTACATCTATTCATATAACACGATGGTTCGTTTACTAAAATATCGTGACAAAACTGAATACTTTCTGGACATTTTTTTAATAAAAGTACGCCGCTATTAATAGGAACTTTCCTTCTAACAGGTACACAATCCCATGATCCTAATAAAAAGTCTGATGGATTCATCATATCAACAAAATCCTCAATTTTTTTATTACTGTCTTGTATAAACGCATCACTATCTACATATAATACATAATCATATGAAGAGTCTAACATTAAATCTAATAAAATTTTATACCGATCAAAGTGTGGTTTATATTTTGATTCATCTAAGATTTTACCTATATATGCTTTAAAATCGTATTTCATTGTTTTTGCATATTTTAAATTTATGGATATTGTTTTGATGTAAAAAGGATATATTTTTTCGTCTCCTGTCATTAATATACAAATATTAGAATTATTATGTAAATCTAAAGTAATTGTATCTGTATTATATTTTTTGTTTAAAATAAATTGTAGATATTTTTGTTTAGCTAGCAATTTTTTATATTCATTTGTGTCATAACTTTTTGACGCTTCAATTTTTTTTAACTTTTTTTTAACTTTTTTTAATTTATGTTTATGTAAAACAACCGTTGTACTTGTATTTTTATGTTTATATTTTTGAACATATATAAAACTATATATAATTGCTGCTATAATCAAGCTAATACATAGATGGTAATATTTTTTATAAAAACTAATTAAAATAAGTAAAAAAATAAAACTAATTAATATTCTACTGTATTTTTCCATTTATTATACTCTATATAATAAATGGAAAAATTTATATTTATATTTACAGTTTTAATATCATGTTTATTAGTTTTTTATACATCAAGAGAGATATATTATCAACGCAGTATTACATATCATTTGTATAAAAATTTGTCTAAAACTAAAAATGGGTCAAAATATATTCCAAAAAATATATATCAAATTCTTCCAGATAAAACAAAAATTAATTATATGTTTCAACTGAATATTGATTATATAAAAAAGTTAAATCCAAGCTGGAATCATATACTTTACGATGATAATGATATTATAGAGTATATAAAAACAAACTACGGTGTGCAAATATTAAACATATATAATATGATCAATCCACAATATGGAGCTGCTAAAGCAGATTTTTTTAGATACCTTCTTATGTACAAAGAAGGAGGAGTATATTTAGATATTAAAAGTGGAATGAAATATCCATTAGATGAAATAATAAATGAAGATGATGAATATATACTATCACATTGGTCATGTAATAATCACAGCAAAATTTTAGGTAATGTAAACGGAGAATTTCAACAATGGCATATTATATGTAGACCTAATCATCCTTATTTAAAAGCTGTTATTATTAATGTTATTAATAATATTTTAAATTATGACATTAAAAAAGATGGAGTTGGTAAATTTGGAGTTCTTAAAGTTACTGGACCATTTGTATACACTCAAAGTATACAACCACTTTTATCACACTATAATCATAAGCTTTATAAAGCAAACGATTATTGTGGTTTAGTTTATAATAATTTGTTTATTAATTTTTTTAATTCTTACAGAATGTTTTCAGGTAAAAAACATTATAGCAAACTTACTGTACCAATAATAATAAATAATAAATAAATAACAAATAATAAATGGCATTTATGAATAAATGCATTTATTCAAATAATGTAAATCAGATAGTATATATTATCGGAACTTTATTGTTATTGGTAGGTAGTTATATTTTATACACTAAATTAAATTTTGTTAAAAAAGAGTTAACAAGTTGTAGAAGTAGTATGAGAGATTAAATTTAAATTTTTTAATTTAAATTTTTAGTCTGTATTAAAAATATCATTAAAAATTTTATAAAACATTCCTTTAGCATTAAGAGTTTGCAGTATATGATACAAACCATGAGGGATTTTATTAAAATATACCATATTAGGTGGTAATTTCCATTCACTTAACAATAATGTATTTTTTTCGTCTGATTTTAATTTCCATTCTTCTGTAAATTCAAATTCTTCTTCTATAATCCATGGAGTATATTGTATTTTAAAGTAATTATATGCATATTCTTTTGATTCTTCTGATACATTTTCATTAATAATATTTAATTCTATCAGTATTTTAAGAAATAATTCTTTATTTTGAGTTTTAAGTGAATTATGTAGTTTTTTTAAAGATGTTACCATATCTATTGGTAAATAATTAATACATCCAAAATCAATAATTGACAATACATCATTATCTTGAATGATTATATTACCATAGTGTGAATCAGAATAAAAAAGATTATTTTTGTATATGTTAGTAAAAATAAACTTAATTAAATCTAAAGCTATTTTATTTTTAGATTCTTGAGTAGAATTAGCAATAAATTCATTTAAATTTTGCCCTAATAAAAATTCTGTAACTATTACTTTATTTGTAGATAATGAATCATATACTTTTGGTATATAGATATCAGTATCTTTCCATAAATTATACATAAGTTGATGATTTATTGTTTCTTTATTATAATCTAGCTCTTCGTATACACATCTTTTAATATCTTTAATAGCTTCTTTCATATCAGCAAATGAATATAAAAAAGTAGTTAACAAATTAAGAACTTTAATATCATCTTCTATTTGTTCATACAAACCAATGTATTGTACTTTTACAGCTACTTTTGATTTATTTTCATCGTTTAGATTTCCTATGTGAACTTGTCCGATGCTTCCACTTTTAAAAATATTATAATCAACCGTAAGATCATTTTTAGTTTTCATATATTCTCTTAGATATTCAACCGTTTTTTCTTTTGAAAATGGTTTACATTCTGAAAAAACAGAACAATCTTTATCTTCGTATGAAACCATTTGAGCTAATTTGCTAAATAAACCGCCATGTTGTTCAAATGTTTTACGAAGAGCGTGTAATCGTTTTCCATTATTTATAACTACGTTATCTTCTTTATGATCATCAGTAATAAATAAATTATATACAAGAGACGCACCAATTGATCCTATTTTATACATTAGTTTTTTTATTAACTATAATATTATTTTATTTCCTTAAATAGTAACCATTTATATATTGGAAAATGATAAAATAAGTACACAAAAATTGATATGCATAGTCTTATTATATTTACATACTTATTCCATTTAGCATCGTAAAAAACTCTGTTATATGTTTGTATATGTTTTTTTACAGTGACAAACATAAAATGTGATATAATTATAGCTATAAAAGAACTTAATATATAAAGGAAAACAAACTTGTTTTCAATTTCTATATTTTTCATAAAAATTTTTTGTTGTATAAAAAAATCTAAGAAATATGAAATAAATAAACCAATTATATTTGATAATTCATTATTCATACTTTTATCTAATTTTATACTAACACTGATAGCAACTATAGTTGTCAATAAAAAAAAACACAGACCGTAAAATAATTGTTTAATATTATATATAACTAAAGTCATTTATAATATTAAATTACGTATAAATAAATTATTTAATATTATAAATGACTAATTTATTGTTAACACCAAAAAATATAATACAAAAAGTGTATCAAATGACTTATGATACTATTTCCATTTTTGATAATAATGGACTTTTTTACTTTGCAGATGGAGGAACATTACTTGGATGTGTACGTCATACAGGTATTATTCCGTGGGATGACGATGTAGATCTGTGTATAATGGAAGAAGATACGCAAAAATTTTTAAGCTTACGTAAGCAATTCAAAAAATGTGGTTATGGAATAGTAAAAGCATATGATGCTTTTGGTGCAACATTTGGGTATAAAATATTTTATTTGTCACGTAAACATATAAAAGGATTTAATTATTCTTTTCCATTTATTGATATTTTTTTATACAAAAAAATGGGATCTAAATGGAAACCAGCTTTAAAAGATGCTAGAGATATTTGGCCTGCTGAATGGTTTACACCTGAACAGTTATTTCCTCTTAAAAAATATAAATTTGGAAATTTTGAACTTAATGGTCCTAATAAGTATGATGAATATTTTAACCGTCTTTACGGTAAAGACTGGAATGATGTTGCATATAGACAATATAATCATGCAAAAGAAGAAGAAGTAACAAAAGTAAAAGTTGCATTAACAAAAAAAGATAGAGTACCTGCTCAACCTACCTATATTACAAACAAGTCGTGTATAGATTCATCAAAAACAACAATTAATAATATTTATCATTCTTTAACATCTAAATATAACTTATATCCATTATCTATTCCATGGAGATTGAGTTATATTCTACCAATATTAGAAGAAACTGATAATGATAATGATGATATTAATAGTACTTTAAATGTATTATTATCTCCTGTAAGAAATATACATAATTTAAAATCTCATACTAAACAAAAGAAAATTAACAACTTTTTACGTAAACATGAAGTAATTGTAACTATGACAACAAGTCCTCTTCGTTTACAAAAAATTGTTGCGGTATTAAGTACACTAGATTATACAAACATTACAAAAGTAAATATTGTTTTACCTAAAACATACGGACCAAATAATGAAACTTATAATAAAATTCCAAAAAATTTAACTAAAATAATGAAAGACATACCTAAAATTCAAATACTACGTGTTAAAAAAGATTTAGGACCTATTACAAAAATGTTACCTACTATTATACAAACAGATGATAAAAAATCTATTATAATATCAATAGATGATGATGTTGCATATCCTATGGGAATGATTAACGAATTAATATATCAAAAAGTTTTAAAACATCCAAATTCAGTGATTACAATGGGGCAACCAATGCCATTTTTTGATGAAGTTACTAATATGAATAAATACTGGCCTGAAAGAAAAAATAAAAGACCATTTGTTGATATAGTAGAAGGATGGTCTTCTGTTCTTTATTCTCCTAATCTTGTTAATACAAAATGTATGAAAAAATTATCTAATATAAGCAAACAATGTTTCTTATCTGATGATTTTGTTATTTCGTATGTCCTCTCTATTAGTAATAAAAAGCGTATATCTATTGATAATAAATACGTATATGATCCATTTCCTTATTCTTATGGTACAGGAGAAGATGCTCTTCATGCTGGAAGAGGTTTAGGAGATAAAAGAGAATATCAACCTCATTCTGATGTAATAAATTTTGAAAAGTATATAAAATGCCTTGATGCAATTGTTGATTATGTCTATAAAATAAAAAAATCTAAAAATAAATCTGATCCATGCGGATTCAGACAGCGAGAAGAGTTTGTTGCAAAAACATGCATAGATGAAACTATACTTAATGTTAATACACGAAGATGTGTAAAAAAAACAGGTTCTATTGGTAAACGTATTATAAAAGAACAAAATTCAGAAGAGTCATAAGAGTTATAATAAAATCTATTAATAATATTTTTATTATTAATATATAAATACCTGCCTTACTTTTTAATATAAAAGATTTAATAGATTATAAAATTAATAATTTATTGTCATTTAGTAAAAGTAGTTTAGAGTTGTTACCTTCTAACGAATCATGTATAATTATTCTTATAAATAAAAAACAGTTTGACACTGTTAACAATATACCTACAGGAATTGAAAGTATTAATTATATACAATCAAAAGAGTTTATAAAAAACATTTATGCAACTTATTATGTAGTATATAATACTCATAAAAAAATATGTGAAATACGTTACATTATTGATGATAACAATCATTTAAAAGAAGTAGTAGAAATATTACATAAAAATTTTCCTAAAGATTTTTATATATGGACAGGACTAATTCCTTATAAAAAGTCAGACCAGTATATACAACTAGGGTTTAATAGTCCGTATAAATGTAAAATTAGTCCATTAAAACATAAATCAAAAACTTCTGGTATTGCTTTTATTAAATTAAATAATCCAGAACATAAACTTGATATAAAGTCAGTGAAAAACAATCTTGAACATATTTTTACAAAACAAACAGAAATGTGTAAAATGTATATTTGTTTTACACAGCCAACTATTAACTATCTAAAAAAATTAAACGAACAATCAGATGATATAAAAAAAGAACAAGCAGGGTCTTTAACTATAAAACAAATACATAAAAAAAATAATAAGATAATATTTGAATTGAAAGAAAAACATGACAGTGTAAAATCAGGACACGAAGAAGAGGTTGATGCTGTGGTAAGTAGATATAATTTTCATACTCATCCAAAACACTGTTATATTAATAATAATGTAACAAATGGATGGCCTTCTTCGTCTGATTATGCAGCATTTGTTAAATTAGATGTAAATACTATTTTACATATAGTTGTTACATTAGAAGGTATTTACACTATTTCTTTTACCCCAGAATGGGTAGGAAAAAATAAAAAAATTGATACAGAATATGTGTTAGATCGTTATGAAATAGATAATAAAAAAAAAATAAGTTACAAAACATATGTTAATAAAATTAATAAACTAAAATACAAAAATAAAAGTCCATTATTTATTGTTACATATATGCCATGGGATAAAGCAACAGATGTATTTCCTATTTATTTTTCAAAAACAGAAACTGATAAATGTTTAACGACAGACGCTCAATTTGATATGCATACCTCAGGGAATTCCGTCCATACATTCGGGGACTCCGTCCATACTTTTTAATTACTTATGAGTGTTTAGTTCTTAAATAATTAAGAATATCATATAATACTTCAACATCAAATTTATTATAGTCTATGATTTGTTTCATAGTCTCATTGTTAGTTACACCAGTTGTTTTATCTTCCCTTTCGTAAAAATTATGTGCTAATATCATCGCACTTACGCCAGAGTTACATTCAGTATTTAAGGTTGTATTAATTAATCCATGTTTTTTCATTGTTTTGGCTATATTTTTTAAACCAAAATTGAAACAATCTTTAATAACAATAGGTTCATTTGTAAAAATTTGATACATATCTACCCAGTTATTTACTTTCCAAGTATGAGCACTATTATTTCTAGACTGTAAATGTCGTTGTTCTGATTTTTTCCAAAATCTATCATCAGCACACCAATACCATAGTTTTGGATTGTTTTGTATTTTAACAAACTCATTAAATTCATTCATAATTCTATATTCTTCTTCATAGGTTGCTTCATTACAAGTAAAATTTGTATATGTCCACTCATTACTTGAATTACTTGAATTACTTGAATTACTTGAATTACTTGAATTACTTGAATTACTTGAATTACTTGAATTACTTGAATTTATTTTTTTCCAATATACACCTATCATAAATATAATATCTGTTTGATTTTGAACAGGTAAATCTGAAAATGAACAAAAAATGTCAGGTAATGTTTCAAAATCAACAAATATTTCATTACATTCAGTTTTCCAGTCACATATATTATTAATAATTTTTTTAGGACGAATTACATCAACATCTTGTCTATTAATCCTAAGAATTTCATCTATAGTTGATCCTCTTTTTCCATTTACTCCAATATTTTTGCTATTGCATCTCAAGTCTTTCCAACTCTTAATTCCTTTACTTAACCCAATATTTCTGTGTTTAACTCCGCAATACCATATACTACTAATTTCTCCTATATTTTGAGCAATTTCATCTTTATGTGTTTGCCATCTTCCAGAATCACAGCACATATTAGGATATAGTTCTTTACGAGACGGCGGTGATACAGACCATTTATGTCCGTTTTTTTTGTTATCCCTTAGCCATTTTAAAGCATCAGATGTTTTTTCTACATATTCTTCATCTACATTTTTATAATCAATAACTCCAAGTTTATTTAAACATGTAAAATTTGTATGTTTAACATCTTTATGTGTATATTTCCAACGTCTTCCTAAAATAAAAGCATATTGTGATGTATATCCCTGAATTAATGAAACTGCATCTCTGTAAATTAAACATTGAGCTTTATATGCTGGATACTGATCTGAATTTAATAAATGTTTTCCATCTGCTCTTAATGGTAAAGTAGAAAATTTTACATCAATTACTACATAATGATAGTCTTTTTTTAATTTAGGTGATGGTATTTTTTGTTCTTCAATTGTTATAGGACATTCTTCTACAATTTTATGTAAGTAATCGCTTCTAACTAATAAATCAATAATACCATGGGTATTATTATTATCATTTCTGACTGGTGCAGAATGTATAAGAGGAGTTCCTTCATGCATTAAGTCTATAGTTTTTTGAATGCTTTCATCTGTTATTTTATCAGAAACATATACTACTGGCGCTTTGTTTCTAAAAATGTATTTAATCAATTCTTTTTCAAATTCTACACCTTTATTAATAATAAAACTATCAAACCCATTAGCAATACTATTACCAACTTTTTTATGTTCATGTAACCAATCAACAAGGGTATCGTTAAGCATAAAATTTTTTACACGTGTAGCAGAAATATATACATTGTTAGATTTAAATAAAGGCTTACATATTTTTGGTTTTTTTGATCTAGTACAAGACGAAACACACTCTGAAACACACTCTACAATATTTCGGGATTTTCTTTTCATATTTAATAATTTAAAATTTTCTTTTTAAATTATTGTTATTAATAATTATAAATTTAAGGTAAAAATGGGTCTACATAATCTGTATTATATCTAGAAAAATGAAAATCCCAAAATTCAGGGCATCCAAATTTAAATCCAGAAGGATTAGGACTTGCTTTAAACCAAAAAATACAGTCTTCTAATTTATTACTTCTGGTAGCATTATTTATATATAATGCTGTATAATCATCTGTTAATTGATCCATAATGTCACAAAATTGTCCAAAATCGGGTATAACACCTGCATAATTCTCCCACAATGAACGACGATTTTTAAGATTTGGTTCACGTAAAATAAAAGTCCCATCAACATTAGTTCTAATAACTGGTTTGACATCCATACAATACTGTAATGATAAAATATACCACATTTTCCAGTGACGAGAATTTTTATATATACCTTGTTGCAAAGGCTTATTAAATACAGCAGGGGTGTCTGTACAATCATCTAATAAACATACAGCCCACGGGTTTTGTACATGTTTTTTTGCTATTTTTTGACGTTTAATAAAATTTTTCAGCTGATCTTCATCATATTTATTAAAAACAAATGTACTAGGAAACATGTTTTTATAAAATCCATTACTATCTTCAGTACCACTAAAAACTATACCGCATGGATATATATTTTTCTTGGCGTATAACAAAGCAGCAATTAAAGTAGATTTACCTGTACCTGGCTTACCAATAATAACTGTTTTACTCCCTCCTTGGTCTGGGTTCATATATGTTTGAGTATTAGGTTGAATTAAATCAAGATCGAGCTCTTTAATGTATAAATTTGTTTCAGTATTATTCATTTGTAAATAAATAGATGTATGTTTAAATTAAATTATTTTTTTATAATCAATTATAAAAATGCTAAGGACATACAAAAATAATGGATATCGTATATTATCAAATTATGATGATACTCATATGAATAATTTTGTAGAACAACTTCCAGAACAACTTCCAGAACAAGTTCCGGAAAAACAAGTAACATATGAATGTTCAAATGGTCAATGTAACAATTCTAATAAAAAATATAATCCAGATGACAAAATTTATAACAATATAAACGAATGTAAATCATTTTGTTATCAAAATAATCATTCTGATTTATGTCAAGAAGTTCATAAAAGTAATGGTTATAGGAAACTATGCAAATATGACAATCAAACAAATACTTGTTCAGATCCAGTTGAGAGTACACAAACTTATGAATGCTTAAATGGTCAATGTCAAAGTTCTAATAAACAATATAACCCTTCAAATAATGTTTATAACAGCATTTATGAATGTAGAGCGTTTTGTCATCCAGCTATCCCTGATGAAGATTCTTCATTTGAAAATGTTTCAAAAAGTAATG
>Ga0207938_1000059_pt1 | contig 17010 bp, 20 predicted proteins | sample LakMenEpi15Mar12_FD_150671 | JGI IMG/M metagenome (GOLD analysis project Ga0207938, IMG submission 150671) | Freshwater microbial communities from Lake Mendota, WI - 05MAR2012 deep hole epilimnion (SPAdes) | ecosystem: Environmental > Aquatic > Freshwater > Lake > Epilimnion/Euphotic zone ...
TTTTTTACTTGCTTTACGACTTGCTTTACGACTTGCTTTACGACTTGCTTTACGACTTGCTTTACGACTTGCTTTACGACTTACTTTACGACTTGCTTTACGACTTACTTTACGACTTGCTTTACGACTTGCTTTACGACTTGCTTTACGGCTTACTTTACGACTTGCTTTACGACTTGCTTTACGACTTACTTTACGACTTGCTTTACGACTTGCTTTACGACTTGCTTTACGACTTGCTTTACGAGATTTAAAACTAAAAGTTTGATCTGTATTTGCATTTGTATCAGTATCAGTATCCTCATCTGTATTTGCATTTGTATCAGTGTCCGTATCCTCATCTGTATTTGCATTTGTATAAGTGTAAGTATCCTCATCTGTATTTGCATTTGTATAAGTGTCTGTATCCTCATCTGTATTTGTATCAGTGTCAGTATCCTCATCTGTATTTGCATTCATATAAGTGTCCGTATCCTCATATGTATCCGTATTTACATTTGTATCCTCGTCTGTATCAGTATCATCATCAGTATTTGCATTTGTATCCGTATCACTTGTATCTTCAGATAACTTATGTGCACCAAGTGTAAATAATTGTTGTACATTTTGTTTATTAATATGTTTTATATGTTTAGCAACAAGTTGCTCAATTCTTTCTCTGTTTATTTTTTTCGCTTCTGTTTCAATATCATCAGAATCTTCCATTTTATTTAATTAAAAAGATTTTTATATATTTTAAAAATTACACTTTAACTGTTTACGTTTTTAAAATAAATTTGATTATTAATTTAAATTTATTTAAAAGAGATTAATAATGGAAAAACATTTAAAATCGCAATATGGTTTTACTAATTTCAGGGATTTACAAAAGGATATTATTACTGATATTTTAGAAAAAAATGATAGTATTGTTATATTTCCAACTGGAGGCGGAAAATCACTTTGTTATCAATTTCCTGCTACTTATTTAAATAAAAAATCTATTGTTATTTCACCATTGATTTCATTAATGACAGACCAACAAATACATTTAAATCAAAAAGGAATTAAATCTATTTGTTTGAATAGCGAAACGCACGGTGTTTCAAAAAAATTTTTATTAAAACACCAAAAAAACAATTTTACTGATATAAGTGTCATATACTGCACACCTGAATTTATAACAACAAATATTAATATGTTTACAGAACTTGATGATATTTGTTTAATTGCTATCGATGAAGCACACTGTTTATCAGAATGGGGTCACGATTTTCGTCCTAGTTATCGTCAGTTAAATATTCTTAAAAAATCATTTCCTAATATTCCAATAACTGCTTTAACTGCTACAGCTACTCCTCGTGTTTTAGATGATATTTTTAATGTATTAAACTTAGATTCTGCAAACCAATACCAACTTGGTACAATGAGAAAAAATATTAGTATTCATATAAAAGAAAAAGGAAAAGATCTTTTAAAAGATCTAGATATTAAGGTAGATGAATCAACTATTATTTATACACAAACAAGAAAAACATGCGAAAAAATACATAGTATTCTAAAATCAGAAGGTATTAACTCTGGTTGTTATCACGCTGGTTTATCAACAGAACATAAACATGAAATACATAATCTTTTTATAAAAGATAAAATTAATGTTGTAGTTGCTACAATTTGTTTCGGAATGGGTATAGATAAACCAGATATTAGAAAAGTTATTAACTATGGATCTCCTTGTAATATGGAAACCTATTATCAAGAAATAGGAAGAGCTGGAAGAGATGGTATGCCATCAACTGCTATAATGTTTTATAGCGACACAGATTATGGAACAAACAGTTTTTTATTAAATAAATCTAATCAATGCACTAAGTCAGTTCAACAAAACAAAATTTCATTATTAAATACTTTTCAAAAATATATAACAAATAATAAAATATGTCGCCAGTCACTGATAGAACATTATTTTGAAAATGGTAATTTATCTGAAAAAATATCTAACAAATCATTTGATAAATGTGGTACTTGTGATAATTGTACAGGTGTTAGTTATGAAAAAACTTTACAAGTAACACCTGTTACTAAAGAAAGTAAATTAGTTATAGGATTAATTAATTCGTTACAAGTTAATTATGGATCTATTAAATTAATTAACATTTTAAGAGGATCAGAATCAGCTTATTCAAAAAATAAATATTACAATACTGGTGCATATAAATCTATTGTATGGTGGAAAAATCTAATTAACGCTCTTATTACAGATGAATATTTAGAAAAAATATCACAATCTTTTTATACAGTTATAGGAATAGGTAAAAAAGATATTGGAAGTGGTTCTATCAATATACAATTACCTTCAGAAAATAATAAACATGAACCAACTCTTAAAAAATATAAAACAATTAGGGATCGACTGGCTAATTTGGAAAATTTAGCTCCATATATGATTATAAATGATAAGATTTTAACTGAAATATCAAACATAAAACCTAAAACATTAGAAGAACTTTTAGAAATTGATGGTATTACTAATGATTTTGTATGTAAATATGGAAAATTTTTTGTCGGAGAAGAAAAAAGTCAAATTCAGACTGAAAAGTCTACTAAAAAATCAGATTCAGTAAGTTTTTTAATGTATCAATCGGGTAAAAATATCAAAGAAATTGCTACCGAAAGAGATTTAAAAACTATAACAATTGAATCTCATATTACTAACAAATTATCTGAAAATCCTTCTAGTATTGATAAGAAACGTATTGGATTAACAGATGAAGTATTGAAGAGAATATCATTAGCTGTTTCAAAAGTAGGAAAAAATCGTCTTCGTCCTATCAAAGATATTTTAGATGAAGAAAAAAGCAAAGATATTTCTTATTTTCAAATTAAAGTAGGATTATGTTTAATTTAATTTATAAGTTTATACTATTTACTTATCCAGTGAGAAGCATGCTTATGCCAAAACTTTTTTGCATATATAATGTTGGTTGAAAGTAAAGCAGCGACATAACTGAATGAACTTGCAGATGTAACTAATATATCTGCATGTACTAGATTAGAAAAGGTATCTGGTATACTTTCATTTAAATGAAATTGAATATCTGATATATAATCAAAATTTTTGAAATCTTCTTTTGTACCTTCTGAAAAAATATGAAATTTAATCGGTTTGGAAGAACCCCCCGATGTATATTTTAATTTTATTTCTTTGATAATATTAAGATAATAATCATCTGGTAAAAATCTTTCTGATAAAGTAGATAATAACTCAGTTTTAGTATTTTTTACATCAATATTTTTATGTTGCCAAGAAAAATCAATATTTTTATGTATACTACACCGTCTTATATGTACAGCTACATTAATATATGTATCATCATATTGATTAGGACTTTGTTTAATATATAAATTTATTATTTTTTTCATAGCCTTTGACTGTAAATAAAAATCTATATTATTTTCAAAAAAATCTAATACCTGATAAATACCTAATTCTTGTGTTTGTTTTTTTTCTTCTTCAGTTAAAGAAGAAAATTTTCTAAATGAGTTTTCTAGATTTATTATATTATGTAAATCATTTGATTCTTTTTCGTATACATGTTCTAAGTTTGGTTTAGAATAAATAAATTCCTTGTTATTTTGTTCTGAATATATAATACTTGCAATGATAGATTGGTATTGAGCCCCAAACCCATCGTCTCTAATTTTATTTACAAACATCTTTTATTAATTTAAGTTTCTGTTTAAATTAAAGTTTCCGTAATTATAAAATTTAATTTTATAATTAATTATTTTTGATCAACCGATAACCCACGAAGGAATAATTATTTTACATTAATATTACTCATTTTAAATTGATTTAAAATTATTAATATTATAGTTTTATAAAATGAAGAAAATTGACATTGATATTAATAATTATACTTTAGTATATAAAAAAGTTTCTGTTAATTTAGATTGTCTAATTGACGAATTTAAAATAACTCATAAGTCTGATAAATATAATATTATTATACATGATAGTATATTTATAAAAAATATTAATGACTTAATTAATAACAAGAAAAATAATTTTTCTTACATATCTAATTTATTTCAAGAATTTATAAAAGTTATAGCAAATGGAATAGATAGCCCTAATAGTTCTTTTATAAATTATAAAAAACAAACAGCTGAAATAATAACTTTATTTTTTAATAAAGGATTTGTGCCTGATATGAAACTATTATATAATATAACTTTTAATCAACACACGACAGGATTTAAAGAAAGAGGTCTATTAATTGATTTAATTGTTAATATATATACTGAAGCTTATTATAATATAAAATATCCATTAATATTTTATATTAATGGAAAACAAAACAACGATATTTCTTATTTAATATCTTGTAGTAAATTTTTACAATTACCGCATACTATAGAAACTTTAACAACTATACATAAAAATATAGTATCTATAATAGTAGAGTATTTATAGATAAAGTAAAAATATTTTAAATTAAAGTAATGCTACTTTAATTTAAATGTGTTATACCAGTTAACGAAACATCAAATGAATATAAACTAATATTTTTAAAACTAGGTCAATGATAGTCTTTCATTAATTTACATTTTTATTAAACTAAAATAACATATTCTAATATTTTGTACCTAAATTTTGTAAAGAAATACTTTCTGATACTACAATTGTGTTTGATTTTTCTTTACTAATTTCTTTCAATGTATTAAACCAGATTAATTTCAAAGCTTCAGGGCATTTTTCTAATTCTTTTGATGCTTCTTTTAAGATATTTACAGATTTACTATCTGCTTCTGCATAAATAAGTTTTGCCTGTGCTTCCATTTTTGCTTCAGATATTTGTGCCATACTTCTCTTTAATTCTACAGGTATAGATACATCTTTAATTTCTATGCTAATTATATTAGCACCCCAATGTTTTGAATGATTTTCTATTAATTCTACAACTCTTTTATTAATAACCGTTCTTTTAGAAAAAAGAGTATTCAAATCATTTTCTCCAATAATTGTTCTTAAAGTAGTTTTACAGAGACTATCAATAGAGTCAGTACAATTTTCAACATTAAATTTACATTTTACGGCGTCAATTATATTAAAAAAACATACTGCATCAATTGTAACACTTAAATTATCACTCGTCATAACTTGCTGAGAACTAATATTTAAAGTTTGTGTTTTCATAGAAATTAAAGATATTTTATCAGTAAAAATATTATAGTTATATCTCCCTGGTGTTAATATTTTTTTAAAAATACCATATCTTGTTAAAATACCAACATATCCTTGCTCTATTTCAACAATTGGTCCACAACATAAACAAGGAATACATAAACAAGAAATTAAATTTCCAGCTATATAAGAAATTTTATTATATAAATAAGTAATGCAATTCATTTCTTGTTGTATGTGTTTATATTCTTTATCATCATCAGCAAACTCATAGTCATTAATGTTCATTTTATACTAAAATTTTATCATTTAAATGCATTTTTTGTTAAAATTAAGTTTCATTTATTCGTTTGTTTTAAACAAACGAATAAATTAATATTTTATCTTATTCATATGGATTTTCATTTTGTAAATAATTTAAATCTATATTTAAAACTCCATTTTGTTTTTGCGGATATTTATAACTCCCGAATCCCAAATATTTTAAATTTGTAGGTAAAACTCCATCACTAATTAGTTTATTGTAGCTACTTCCAAACTCCAAATATTTTAAAGATGAAGGTAAAACTCCAACATCAATTGGTTGATTAAATCCAGATCCAACTTCCAAATGTGTTAAACCAACAGGCAATACTCCAACTCCAATCGGTTGATTAAAAAAATGGGAATAAATATATAAATGAGTTAAACTATGTGGTAAAACATCAACTCCAATAGGGTAATTAATATCATCAAAGAAAGTTAAATGTTTTAAATTTGGAGGGAAATCTTGTTTAGATATTTTACGTTCAGAATCATTTTTCCAACAATTGAAAATCTCTAAGTGTGTTATACTTTTTGAAAAAAATCCTTTATAAATAGGGCTAAAAAAATGATACATAAAAGTTAGATGTGTTATACCTATAGGTAAACCATCGGTAAACATCAGTTGAAAATATTCACCAAGATATAAATGTGTTAAACTTGTAGGTAAAACATCTTTTTTTATTTGTTTGTCATAATTTTGTCCAAAAGTTAAATGTGTTAGTTTTGGTGGAAGAACTCCAATTTCAATAGTTTGATTAAAAGCATTAAACTTCTTATTTTGAAAAGTTAAATGTGTTAGATTTGGTGGGAGAACTCCAACGTTAATTATTTGATTAAAAGTATAACCAAAAGTTAAATGTGTTAGACTTGATGGGAGAACTCCAACGTCAATTAATTGATTAAAAGCATAACCAAAAGTTAAATGTGTTATACTTGATGGAAGAACTCCAATACCAATTAATTGATTAAAGTCACCTTCAAAAGTTAAATGTGTTAGTTTTGATGGGAGAACTTCAGTCCAAATTGGTTTATTAAAAGAAGCTCCAAAAGTTAAATGTGTTAAATTAGCAGGTAAGATGTTCTTGAGACATATAAATTGATTAAAAGCATAACCACAAATATTTAAATGTGTTAAAGTTAGTGGAAAAATTATATGATGAATTGGTGGATTACATTTACGCCACAAATGAATCTTTTTTAAGTTTTTTGGAAAAACAAGTACATCATAATTATTTTGACAGTCAACTATACTAACATATTTATGTAATTTAATAGGTAACTTATCCAATAATTCATAATGCCATTGTTTTGTTGAAATATGATTGTAAATATCAGCTTTAGATAGTTTATTTTGTAACTTTGATGATAATGCAAAAAAAACTATATCATTTATTTTTAAATAAGCTGATATACACTTAAAAATATCAAGTGATATATTCTGAAATGACAAGTTCAAAGTCATGTTATTTTTAACCATCGTTTTTAATTTTTTTATTCATTTTTAAATAAAAAAATGTATATGAGCAAGAGTGTAGTTATTTTAAAATTTTAACATTTTTTAAAATTTAAATGTTTTAAATTTTTAGGTAAAACATCAATACTAATAGGTGGATTAATATTACGTCCAAAATCCAACTGTTTTAAACTATGAGGTAAAACATCAATCCCTATAGCATGATTAAAACCCTCCTCAAAATTCAAGTGTGTTAAATTAAGAGGTAAAACATTAACTCCTATAGGTTGATTAAAGTAGTATCCAAATTCTAAATGTGTTAAACTGAAAGGTAAAACATTAACTTCAATTTGTTGGTTAAAATCACGAACAAAAGTTAAATGTGTTAAATTTGGAGGAAGAACTCCAACACCAATTGGTTGATTAAAACACCAACCAAAAGTTAAATGTGTTAAACTAGAAGGTAAAACATTAACTTTAATTGGTTGATTAAATACGTTTCCAAATTCTAAATGTCTTAAATTAGGAGGTAAAACACCAACCCCTATCGGATGATTAAAACGATCTGAATGAATATATAAATGTGTTAGATTTAGTGGTAAAACACCAGCATCAATATGATGATTAAAGTCTCCGTAAAAATATAAATGTGTTAGATTTTGTGGAAAATCTTCTTTAGATATTTTATATTCAAAATTTCTTGAAAAATGACTATAAATAGTTAATGATGTTATACTTTTGGAAAAAAACCCTCTTTTTATAGGGCGTAAAAATTTCCATTCAATACTTAAATCTTTTATACCCATAGGTAAACCATTTGTGAATATTTCATCAAAATATTCTCCTATAAATAGACTTGTGATACTTAAGGGTAAAGCATCATTTTTAATTTGTTTATTATAGTTTGTTCCAAAAGCCAAACGTTGTAGTTTTTGTGGAAGAACTCCAATATCAATTGGTTGGTTAAAATTTTCTCCAAAAGTTAAGTCTATTAAATTTACAGGAAGAACTCCAATACCAATTGGTTGATTAAAATTTCCTGAAAAAGTTAAGTGTGTTAAACTAATAGGTAATACCCCGTGTTCAATCGGTCGGTTAAATCCTCCGCCAAATCCAATTGTTAAATGTGTTAAAGTTGGTTGAAAAATTAAATAGGGTGTTAGCGTATTACCGCGCAAAAAAAGACGTTTTAAGTTAATTAGATCTTTAACACCAATTTTATGCTGGCAATCAAATAAAGTAATGTGTTTATATAATTTAATAGGTAATTTAGTTAGTGATTTATAATCCCATCTTTTTATTGAAATATACTTGTAGATAGCAGTTTTTATTAGCTTGCTTTCCTTCTTTGATGACAATCCTAGAGAAACTGCATCATTTATTTTTAAGAAAAATGAAATACACTTAAAAATATCTTTTGGAATATTCTGAAATGACAAGTTCAAAGACATGTTATCTTTAATTTATTTTTTAATTAATTTATTCAAAAATAAATTAAAAAATGCAAGGTATATTAAACTAACTTTGTTTTATGTAACCCAAAAATTTTAAAATACTGTTTTCAAGTGATGGGAATTTTGTTTATTACTTTCAGGTGCTTTGTCCTCCATACATAGTAAAGGTCTCCAAGTTCTTTCTATAAAGTGATCAACCTCTTCACGAGTGTATTTTTGTTGAGAACGTAATTTTTCCCATATTTTTTTAGGAGTTTTATAAATTTGTTTGGATGTAGCACAAAAGTTACCTCCGTATATTATATTACATGTATTGCCTTTGTACATATTTTTGTTAAGAAATTTATTGTCATTTATCCATTCTTTCATATTTTTATATCCTGAATTATACCATTTTTCTTTATCATATTCACTGTTTAATTTATTACTAAACCTGTAATTGTAATTTTTTAAAGAAAAATTCATTAGTTTTTTAAATTTTTCTTCATTTTTACAGGGTAAACATTTCTTATATATATCTTTAGGTTTTATAGAGCCTTTTGTAAACTCAATATAATTAGGCAAATTACTATATCTATCTATAATATAAGATAAGTAAGCATAATCACATGACCCTATATTTGGACATTCAATAACTTTAATATTTGGACTTTTAAATTCAATCGGTTTACCGCATTTATTATAAACAGTTATTAATGTGTATTTATTAGCATAACTATCTACCCAGCTTATATCTTCGTTACACACTGCAATTACTAACTCCTTTGTATCATTTATTTCTGGGTAAAAATAATTATCTACATTTTTTTGTTTGTTTAGATATATTAACAAGTTGATTAATATAAAACATAAACTTATTATAAGTATTATAATAATAGTTTTCATAAGTTATTTATTATAACTTATGAAAACTTTCTACATTTACAAACTATTTATACACTTTACTACACTTTACGACACTCAAAATTGTAAATTTATAACCTTTTTTTCCATATACCTTTTATTTTTATGTCGTTCACTCATATACTCTCTTTTATGTGCTTCAAGAAAGATTGACCTTTGATTATCAGTTTTAAATATCATTTTACCATTAACAAGTTCTGCATATGGAATGCCATTTCCTCCTATATAAGTTTTGGTAATATATACCCGTCTCTCATTATTTACATTCATATTTGATTTATAAGGATATGCCAATAAATCATCAATAGATACATATTTTTGTATAAAGGTAGGGCTTATATTTTTTTTACATACCCCACAAGTTAATATATCATATGATACTTTTAACCATTCTTTTAGACACCCTGGGTGTATAGGAAAATTTTTACAGGCACATGGGAGTTTGATGAAAGGTTCATTATCTTCCATACATATGTAGCACTCCAATTTTTCTTCATTTATATTCTTATTGTGAATGTTCAAAGACATTTTAAAATATAGTTAACTGTAATAAATATATTTCAATTTCAATTTTAAATATATTTACTGATAAATATGTTTTTTGAGGTTTAAATACATTTTCTTCTATGGTATAAATTGAATATTTTTATTTTTATTTTATAATAACAAAATGTCCTATTACATAAATACATTTGACGATGGTCATTTAAAGTATATGAATACAGTTAACATATGGAATATAACAAAATGGTGGAAAGGAAAAGTTTCTTTAAAAAATGGTGTTGATCCTTCAATAACAATTCCAGTTATATCTCATTGGAAAATAACTCCGTTTGAAAATAAATATAGTTCTCACTATTTAAACTCAAGTCCAAAATAAATAGAAAATACAATACAATAAAATAAAAAAACCCCATTTGTGTTCACAAAAAGAACACAAATGGGGTTTTTTTATTTTTAACGAATATAGTTAATAATAATATTATGAAGATCTTTTATTAACGGAGTATTGTTTGTTACATTAAGTTTTAATTTGTTGTCAAACTTTCTGTGAAACATACAAATACCATTCACAGGATTGTTTTGACATAATTTTGAATTTTTTGTTTCGTATGAGCAATAATATCCTAATATTTTAAGATATTTATCCGCTTCAAAACTTTTTGAAGCGGTTTTTTTGTATTCAAGTAATTTATTTTTTACAGTGAGTTTAAAGGATTTTAAATTTTCGTTATTTTTCCAGAAATTTTGTGTTTCAACTAAATAGTCAAAAAGTGTTATGTTATGTTGTACTATTAACATTTCAGTTTTATTATCACGATAAACACAATTGTCAATAAGTAAAAACATGTATTTCTTAAAGTCTGTTATTGTTAATATATTTTCCTCGTTTTCATTATCTTCATTTTCTTCATTTTGATTGTTAATGTTCAAAGACATTTATAAAATAGTATAAAATATTTTATATTATTTCAATTTTAAAAATATTGGAAAAACAATATTAAATTTCAAATTGAATTACTATGTAAAAAAATAATTACATTAATAAAAACTGATAATGACCGAAATTCAAAAATGTTCAAACTGTGGTTGTAAAAAACTACTAAAATTTTATAAAATTAGAGAAAATACTGGGAAAATATATAAAACATGTATAAGTTGTTGTGAAAGATTTAAATGCAATTTTGAAGAATGTAAATATACATGTGCTTCAAATGCTGATTTACAAAAACATATTAAAGCCGTTCACGACAAAATTAAAGATAATAAATGCGAATTTGAAGATTGTAAATTTATGTGTAGTTCAAATAGTACTTTACAACAGCATATTAAAGCCGTTCACGACAAAATTAAAGATAATAAATGCAATTTTGAAGATTGTAAATATACTTGTAGTACAAATTCTGATTTACAAAAACATATTAAACAAGTTCACAACAAAATTAAAGATAATAAATGCAATTTTGAAAATTGTAAATATACTTGTAGTACAAATAGTACTTTACAAAGACATATTAAAACCGTTCACGAGAATATTAAAGATTTTGAATGTGAATTTGAAGATTGTAAATATACTTGTAGTTCAAATAGTACTTTACAACAGCATATAAAAGCCGTTCACGACAAGATTAAAGATTTTGAATGTGAATTTGAAGATTGTAAATTTATGTGTAGTTCAAATAGTCATTTACAACAGCATATTAAAGCCGTTCACTACAAGATTAAAGATTTTGAATGTGAATTTGAAGATTGTAAATTTATGTGTAGTTCAAATGGTGATTTACAAAGACATATTAAAACCGTTCACGAGAATATTAAAGATTTTGAATGTGAATTTGAAGATTGTAAATTTATGTGTAGTTCAAATAGTCATTTACAAACACATATCAAAGCAGTACACGACAAGATTAAAGATTTTGAATGTGATTTTGAAGATTGTAAATTTATGTGTAGTTCAAATGGTACTTTACAAAGACATATAAAAGCCGTTCACTACAAGATTAAAGATTTTGAATGTTATAAATGTGAATATAAATCTAGTTCAAATAGTTATTTACAAAGACATATAAAAGCCGTTCACTACAAGATTAAAGATTTTGAATGTTATAAATGTGAATATAAATGTAGTTCAAATAGTTATTTACAAAGACATATATTAATTTGTAAAGGTGAAAATCATTCTAATATATCAGGTTTAGAATTACGAGCAAAAGAAGCATTAGAACAACTAGGATTTTTTGAAGATGAAGATTATATATTTAATTCGTCTTATTCAAAACTTACCGATTTTTGTGGGAGGCATCTCAGACCTGATTTCAGATTTATCAAACATAAAATAATTATAGAAGTAGACGGTTCACAACACTATAAAGTAAAAGAGTTTGGTAGTTCTAAAAAAGAAGCAGAAGAAAATTTTAAAATTATTCAAGAGAACGATCAGATTAAAAATAATTTTTGTAGAATATATGGCTATAAAATGATAAGGATAAAATACGATCAGATTATGAATATGTTAGAGATTTTACATAGTGAGTTAGATGATATTATTACTTATTAATTTTATTTAAAATAAATAAAAATTAGAATGACTTATGGTCAAAGCCTACTGTATTAATGAATTAAATTTACAAGACTGTGATTTATTCGTCTGCGTTGTAGAAGTAAATATATGTGTTTGGTAACTTGAAGAATTCCAAACACACATATTTACTTCATCAAGAATTTCACGACTTGATCTATTCTCTTGAATAAGAACATATATTTTTTTATTGTCAATGTTCAACGACATTTTATAAAATTTTAAAATCCTAAATAATATTTAGGATTTTAAAAAGAAAAAAAATTATTTAGGATTTTAAAATTTTATAAAACTAATTATTTTAAAAAAAGAGGAGGAAAAACTTTAGTTTTCGTTTTTAAAAATAATATATATTATTTTTAAAAAAACACAGGATTTGTAAAAAATCGTAAAGTAGTAAAATCAAGGCGATTGACCAGCATTATATTTACAAATTTTTCCGAAATTTCACGAAAATAAAAAAATATCAAGCTGTTTTAGTAGTTAATTTACGAATATTTACTAATATTTACTAATTAATTTAAATACATAATACCGGTTAATTAAAATGGAATGCCAATATTGTAAAAAAATACTACAAACAAAGTCTTCATTAAATTCTCACCAAACAAAAACCAAATACTGTTTAAAATTACAAGGAAAAGGGGAACTTAAAGGTTTATTTGTATGCGAAGGATGTGATAGAGATTTCTATAGAAAACTTCATTTAACTGATCACGAAAAAATATGTGAATATTGTACTCCAAAGGTAAAAGAGTTATTGAAAAGGATAAAAACATTAGAGAAAGAAAAAGATAATTGGTTAGAAGAGAAAAAGGATTTGATACAAGAGAAAAAGGATCTAATACAAACATTAGCTAAAAACACTAGGAAAACTACTAACATTCACAATACAGTGAACTTATCTGTCTTTAATAAAACCGAAGAGGATATAAAACAATTAATTGAGGATAATTATAACAAAGAGTATTTGATTGAGGGTCAAAAGGGTGTTGCTAGGTTCACACATTCTCACGTATTAAAAACTGAAGCAAATCAAATGCCTATGTATACAATAACCGATAAGACAAGAGGTAATGGAAAGTATAAATCATCTAATTCTGAAGTTGTGATAGATAATGGAATGCATGGGTTAACAAAGAAGTTACATCCTAGTATAAAGAACAAGGCTATAAATATAGCAATAATAGAAGATGCTATGAATAATCAAGATGTGTATGAAGGATATCAGGAGGTATTTAAGATGGATGATGATAATTCAGTGTTTAGAGAAGAAATGATAAGATTAATGTGAATGGATTTTCTTGTAAAATCACAGTGAATTAAATTAAAAAAACCCCTTGTGTTCTTTTATGAACACAAGGGGTTTTTTTAATTTAATATTATTTGGTTGATAAACGAATATAGTTTATTAACGAATGTAGTTGATTACGATATCTTGAAGAACTTTTATTAATGGTGCATTTTCTGTTACAGTCACTTGGAGTACTTTGTCGAACTTTTTATGAAAAGCACAAATACCATTTACAGGATGGTTTTTACATAATTTTCCACTTCTTGTTTCATAAGAGCAGCGAAAACCCAACAGTTTAAGATATTTATCGGCTGGGAAACTTTGGAAAAAAGTATTATTTTCACCCATGTCTTTGTATTCAAGTAATTTATTCTTTGCAGCAAGATCCATAGATTTTATACCCTTTTTCCAGAAATTTTGTGTTTCAACTAAATAGTCAAAAAGTATTATATTATTTTGTATTTTTAAGATTTTAGTTGAAACATTAGTACAATCATCCATAAGTGATTTCATATTTTTTTTAAATTCTGTTATAGTCAATATATTCTTATCTTCCTCAATATTCTGATTGTCAATGTTCAAAGACATTTTATAAAATAGTATAAAATAATATAAATATTTCAATTTAAAATAAATTAAAAACGCAAAAAATCCCACAAACCACGTGAGCAGTAAGTAGGGATTTTTTGACCAGTCATTTTCACCTGACTGGGTTTCACATAAATTTACTAATAATTTTATTAAAATCCCCGCCATTTACTCCATTTGTAAAAAACCATCTAAAAACAAGTTCTTTTTTTCTAAGGCGTTGTAGTTTTTTACGAACCAAAAATCCACGAGCAATACCTTGAATTGATGGGATTAAATATTTTTCACAAGCGAAACACAAACTAATCCTGTTATGTCTCTCGTATGTGTGAGAACGTTTGTAACATAAAGGACACGTCGCTTTATATGAACGCATTAGTAAAGGATGTGGTGGTTCGTATTCTTCAAGATTAAACGCTAAAAAAGCGTTTACAGGGATTTCGGAAAAACCCATATTCTGAATGTCATTAAGATAAGACATGTTATTTGTATTTATTTTTATGTATTTGTATTTCAATTTTGTTATATAACAAACGCAAAAAAAAATCCCCACAAACCGCATAAGCAGTAAGTAGGGATTTTTACCTGATGACCTGAAATATACTCGTGAAACATTTACAAAAATTTACTGATAATATTGCTAAATTCTATACCATTAACGTCTTTGGTTATGAACCATCTTTGTATTAGTTCTTTCTTTTTTATATTTTTAATTTTTTTACGAATTAAAAATCCTCTAGCAAACTTTTGAAGAGGTATTGTTTTTTCACACAAAAAACAAGAAACAATCCTGTTATTTGGATCTATTGTTTCTGAGCAACCGTGACAGTATGGACACGTTGCTTTATGTGTCCTGTGTCCTATAGGTATAAGAGTAGGCCACCAACCAATATTCTGAACGTCATTATTACAAGACATTTTACTAGTTTTTATTTATTCGGTTTTTATTTTTCAATTTGTATCCCTAAGATTTTTCAGTAAAAAAAAGATTTGGTGTAATTCAGTTGTTAGAGAAGAAATGACAATATTAATGTGATTATAAATAATTTTTTGCCATATACAATATTCTTAAATGAATCAGCTGTTTCACAATTGTGTAATTAACTTGAATCTACAAATACACGAATATAATTTAAGCCATCTCTTAACTGAAACATAAAATTGTTTATTTTTTAGGCATCGTGTTTAAAAGGTATTATTTCTTATTTATATAAACATAAGAAATAAGAAATAATGTCAAGTAACAATAGATTTTATCATTGTTACCAACGTTTTGATTCAATATATTGTTATAAGGTAGATAATGTATCTACTTTACCGTTAGGACCTAATTCTCGTCTTCTATATGTCAACAAAAATTTACCAGAATTTTTTGATTCACTTGTGTTGAATTATAAGTATTTTAAAAGTATTAAAATTTTTAATTTTAACAATAAATAAAGATCACTATTTTTAATCAAATGAAAAAATCCCATACAGCAGAGATTTACACGAAGGTAAATCCGGTAAATTTAATTTAAATTAATTTAAATTAAATTTGCTTAAGTTAAATGGATGTTGACAACATCCTTACTCTTGTCATTAAACATATGACGTCTGTAGAAAATATTATAAAACTCAAAGGTGATGAGAAGAAAGAAATCGTTATTAACTTATTACAAAAACAGTTACCTAATTACAGTGACTACGCCGAGTTAATTCCTGTCATCATAGAATTGGTGATAATTTTAAGTAGGCAGATTATACCTATAAATTTAAAAAAATTTAATTGTTGGGGTAAGTGACTATTTTTTATTTAACCAAAATGTTATCACACTTGATAACATACTACTATATAAACTTTGATAGGTACAGTCTCTCAAAGTTATTAATTGATAACCACATAAACCTACCGTCAATAAACTTATTGATACCTTGGCAAAGAATAAACTTGACTCTGAATGAATCTGAAAGCAACAACTTTTCCATTTATTCTCTTCAAGTTCAACATTAAGTTTTTTATCTTCAACACTAAACCTATGAACTTGAATTTTTTCTTCATCCATATTTTATTTATATACAAGATTAAATTAAATAAGAAATAAAGAGTATTTGTTTAAGGTAAATGATTTAATGTCTTTTTGATTATTTGTGCCATTCTTAAGTGTCATTAAAAATATAGTGATTTATGTTACTCAAAAATTTGACATCAAAAAAACCCATTATAAATTAAATTTATAATGGGTTTTTTTGACCAACTCGTAAGTTGGATTTTATATAGTTAAAAAATTAATCAAATGGATTTGTAGATTTTTGAACTGGATTATTTTTTGTAAACAATGATTTATTTTGTTTAAATGTAGTGTCAAAAGGATTTATTTGTTTATTTACATATCTGTCATTATAAGATATTTCATCAAATAAGTTTTTACCGTGCTTAAACATTTGAATTGAACTGCTTGAAGTTACTAAACTTGAACTTTTTTGCACATCTACATTCTTTTGATTTTTAAGACAACAAAAGAATGTCAAATTATTTGATACTTTTCGCGATACATCCGACTGTGCTGTATCTCTCATCTCTTGTTTTTTAATTGTAATTGATGTTTTTTGAATAATATATCTTTCCCGAAAATCAGATTCGGGAGACCGAAAAGCACGTTTGCAAACAGATGCAAGAATTGCTGAACGGTTAAGTTCAACTTTATATTCTTTTTCTTCTGACTTTGATGTCATTGGAATAATTAATTTAAAAATAATTAATTATTTTTTTTTTCAATTATAATT
>Ga0207938_1000060_pt1 | contig 16992 bp, 14 predicted proteins | sample LakMenEpi15Mar12_FD_150671 | JGI IMG/M metagenome (GOLD analysis project Ga0207938, IMG submission 150671) | Freshwater microbial communities from Lake Mendota, WI - 05MAR2012 deep hole epilimnion (SPAdes) | ecosystem: Environmental > Aquatic > Freshwater > Lake > Epilimnion/Euphotic zone ...
CTTCAGGAAATATGCCAATTATTTCACCAGATTTAAGGGCACGTAATGCCGCCACAAAGGATGCAGATCCATTACTTCGATCAACATTGATGTGATGCATTCCGCGCAACAAGGGACCAGCTACCTTGTTATCAAACAACTCTTTTTTTGCCATGAAGCGTACGTATCGCTTTGCCGGCAATGCAGCAGTTCCGGCTAAAGCGAAATCCAAATAACTTGTGTGGTTAATCGCCAGAATTGCTCCACCTTTACGAGGAACATTGTCCTGTCCTTGAAAATCAAAGTTGAAGCCCAGATATTTCCAGAAGGACTTAACTAAAACAATTACTGGGGGATAGACCAGATCAACCACGAACAGATTTCTTTTCCATGGCTTGCTTGTACAAACGTCCAGCACGGTATGAAGAGCGAACAAGTGGTCCACTCATTACTCCCAAGAAGCCAATCTGTTCTGCCTCTTGTGCCAGCTCAACAAACTCTTGTGGTTTAACCCAACGTTCTACTGGGTGATGCTTATTTGTAGGGCGTAAGTACTGAGTAATCGTGATCAGGTCACATCCAGCACTATGTAGATCAACAAGTGCTTGCGATACCTCGTCACGAGTTTCGCCAAGCCCAAGAATCAAGTTTGATTTAGTGATTAATCCGAAATCCTGAGCCATCCTTAAGACTCGCAATGATTTTTCATAAGTAAATGCGGGGCGAATCTGTTTGAAAATGCGTGGCACAGTCTCCAGATTATGGGCAAAAACTTCTGGCCTGGTTTCAAAAATTGGGTTTAGCAGATCAGGATTCGCGTTGAAATCTGGGGCCAACATTTCAACACCTGTGCCAGGGTTTAGTTCATGCACCTTACGAATAGTCTCGGCGTATAGCCATGATCCTTCATCTTCCAGATCATCCCGTGTTACACCAGTGATAGTTGCATAGCGAAGTCCCATTGTTTTTACAGACATTGCAACCTTGAAGGGTTCGGCTCGATCTATTGCTAAAGGTTTTCCGGTATCAATATTGCAAAAATCGCAACGACGGGTGCAGCGGTCACCACCGATCAGGAAAGTTGCTTCCTTATCTTCCCAACATTCAAAGATATTTGGACAAGCTGCTTCTTGGCACACGGTATGCAAGCCTTCTGATTTAACTAGGCTATGCAGACGGGTGTATTCCGGACCCATGTTTGCACGAGTCTTAATCCATTCTGGCTTTCGCTCGATAGGTGTTTCGGCGTTACGTGCTTCGATACGAAGAAGTTTGCGACCTTCTGGTGCCATCGTCATACGCTCACCTTTTTCAATGATTCAAAGACATGTCGTTCTACAAGAGGAGCTACTTCATCAATTGTAATTGATCTTCCTAACTCTATTTCCAAAGATGTCACATCGGCATCGGTGATTCCACATGGAACAATTTGACCGAAAGCAGTTAGATCTGGATTTACATTCAACGCAAAGCCGTGCATCGTCACACCCTTTGCTACACGAATGCCAATCGCTGCAATCTTTCTATCACCTAGTGCATCTTGGATCCAAACACCCGAACGGCCCTCAACTCGGACCGCGGCAATCCCTAGATCTTCACAGACCAGGATGAGAGCTGCTTCAATCTCACGTACAAAGCCAACGAGCTCTGTTGGCTTTTGCAATCTGACTATTGGATATCCAACGAGCTGACCTGGACCATGCCATGTAATACGACCTCCGCGATCAACATCAATAACAGGGGTTCCATCATTAGGCCGTTCAGCATCATCGGTTCGACGGCCAGCGGTGTAGACAGAAGGGTGTTCTAGTAATAGCAATGTGTTGGGGCGATTGCCTGAGACGACTTCTTCATGAATTGTTCGCTGTGCATCCCAGGCTTTTTGGTATTCAACTAAGCCCGATCGCGAGAGCGCAATCACTGCATTTGGGGGAGTCTCAAGAACTGGCACGCCAATAGCCTAAAGGTAGGCTTGCCTCCTTACCAATTCACGGTCGAAAGGTCTCATTAAGTGTCCTCCACATCCATTCAGAAGAGTCGCCGCCCACTTGCCTATGCATTACTAATCATTTTCTTGTGGTTTGGCGCTAGCGGAGTTTTTGGTCCTCTCTTTGGCAAGCTGTCCACGGTCCAAGAGAATGACAACTCAGCTTTTTTGCCTGACAGTGCAGAGTCGACACAAGCGGCAAAGATTATTGAGAAGTTTAATCAAGATCAAAATCAGAACCTACCGACCTTGGTTTTGTACGTCGGAGAAGTAGATCAATCCAAGATTGCAGCTCTTAACGCACATCTTGCGCAACTTGGTTCTAAGAAAATTGGTGACACTGATGTTGTTATCGGCAAATACCTTGCGCCTAATGAGCAAATTTTTGCGTTCCCTTCGCAGGATGGCAAAGCACTTTTAGTTAATCTGCCATTTAAATCTGAAATCGCCACCGACTTATTGCCCAACAACAAGCCAGCGCTACCTGAAGTTATAGAAACTCTTCGTGAAGATTCAGCAGAATTTGCAAAGAGTGTCGGGCTAGTTTCAAATGTCACCGGAATCGGTGCTTTGCTTGGAGATTTGTTTGGGGCATTCGAGGGGATTGACTCTTCGCTGCTTCTGACCACACTGGGCGTTGTCGCACTTATTTTGATTGTTGTGTATCGATCACCAGTACTGTGGATCCTTCCTTTGTTTTCGGCGGTTATTGCACTGTCGACTGCAGGTGGTCTTGTTTATCTGCTAACCAAAAATAATGTTATTGATCTCAATGGTCAGTCCCAGGGAATTCTTTCGGTATTGGTTCTAGGCGCAGCAACAGATTATGCACTTCTATTGATTTCGCGTTATCGAGAAGAGTTGCACCATCATGATCATCCTGCGCAAGCGATGAAGTCTGCGCTTAAAGGAGTTTTTGAACCAATCGTTGCATCTGGTGCAACAGTAATTTCTGCGTTGCTTGTGTTATTGCTCAGCGACTTATCTGGAAACCGCGGTTTAGGGCCGGTTGGTGCAATTGGAATTGCCGCAGCGGTGATAACGATTCTTACTTTGTTACCCGCACTATTGATTCTTTTTGGACGTTGGGTTTTTTGGCCGCGTATTCCTAGAAATGATGATGTAAATTCTCAACTAACGGGTACCTGGGCCAAGATTGGTACTGCAGTTGAAAAACGTCCTCGTAAATTGTGGATTATCACCGCAGTTCTTCTTGCTGTATTGGCTGGATTCTCCACAACACTAAACGCCAGAGGATTATCGACAGCTGATGCGTTTACTCAGCGCCCTGATTCGGTTGTTGGGCTGGAACGATTGGGTGAGCATTTCCCAGGAGGTTCTGGCCAACCCACAGAAGTGATTGTTCCAGTTTCACTTGTTGAATCCGTTTCATCGGCGCTTAAAGATGTTGGTGGCGTGTCATCTGTTGAACCATTGCGCATGACCCCTGCAATCCCTGGTCAACCTCTTTCTGAAGTGAAGGTAGTTGATGGCATGGTTGTCTTAAATGCAACTTTGGCTATAAATCCAGATTCGGTTGAAGCCCGAGAGATCATTCCGGTTATTCGTGATGCGGTTCATGCAATTGATCCCAAAATTCTCGTTGGAGGATCCACTGCAGTTGCCTTTGACACTGATGTGTCAGCCAATCGTGACAACCGAACCATCATTCCAATTGTTTTGGTATTGATAACGTTAATTCTTGGACTTCTCCTGCGCAGCATTTTGTCAGCAGCGTTGTTGTTGGGAACTGTAGTTTTATCATTCTTTGCAACCCTTGGCGCATGCCAACTTGTATTTGAGCACATATTTGGATTTAAGGGTGCAGATACTTCCTTCCCATTATTTGCATTCATTTTCTTAGTAGCACTAGGCATTGACTACAACATCTTCTTAATGACTCGTGTGCGTGAAGAAAGTGCCAAGATTGGAACTCGAGCCGGTGTGATTAAGGGTTTAACTGTGACAGGCGGAGTGATCACTTCAGCAGGAATTGTGTTAGCTGCAACTTTTGGAGTATTAGGCATTTTGCCGCTCGTTTTCTTAGCTGAACTTGGCTTTGCAGTTGCATTCGGCGTTCTGCTTGATACCTTGATTGTTCGTACTATTTTGGTTCCGGCGCTGGTCCACGATATCGGTGGAAAAGTTTGGTGGCCATCTAAGCTGCAGAATAGTTAGCATGAGCTTACGTGTTGGTATCGCAGGGTATGGATTAGCTGGACGATACTTTCACGCACCATTGTTAAAGGGATGTGGCTTTGAAGTTGCTGCTATCCAAACTGCAAATCCAGAGCGAACAGCACATGCGGTTTTAGATTTCCCAAACGCCGTCGTGGTTGCAACTGTTGAAGAGTTGGTAGCTCACAAACTTGATCTTGTAGTTGTGGCTTCTGCAAATTTAGTTCATTCTCAACATGCTCTAACTGCAATAAAGGCAGGTATCCCAGTTGTTGTAGATAAGCCAATGGGACGCACCTTGGCCGAAACAAAGGAAATTGTTACTGCGGGTGAATCTGCAGGTGTGTGCGTAACAACTTTCTTTAATCGTCGTTGGGATAGCGATGCGTTAACGGTTAAAAAGGTTTTAGCAAGTGGAGTACTCGGGCAGGTTCATCGAATTGATTCACGCTTTGAAAGATTCCGACCCGATCTAAATCCAACTTCATGGCGAGAAAACATGTCTGCCGCCGATGGTGGTGGGCAACTTTTGGATTTGCAACCCCATTTGATCTCTACAGCAATCGATTGGTTTGGAGGTGCTGAATTAGTTACTGCGACCGTGCGTTCATTGCGCGGTGGGGCAGATGATGATTCAGTTCTAGTTCTACAGCACGACAGCGGGGTTATGTCCTATCTATCGGCAAGTGCCGTTGTTGGCGCGCCAGGTCCTCGAATTAGAATACTAGGCACCAAGGCAGCACTAATAATAAATGATTTAGATCCGCAGGAAGCTCTCTTGCGTGCAGGTAAGTTTCCAGAAAACGGAACATGGAGCTATACAACTACAGCTCAAGCTTTTATACATCGAGGAGATGTCGTCGAAGAAATTGAATCCATTCCAGGAAATTACTCCCTCTTTTATAAGTTAGTTGAGTTAGCAATTACCAATGGTGGGCCGATGCCAGTTTCAAATTCAGATGCATTATTAGTTGCCTCCTTAATTGATCAAGCCCGGGAAATTGGTACACGTGCACTCTGATGTTTTGATTGTTGGAGCGGGCTTAGCCGGACTTAACGCCGCAATTCATCTGCAAGATGCAGGTATTGATGTAACTGTAATTGAATCTTCAGATCGTGCCGGTGGACGTGTAGCAAGTGATGTCATTGATGGGTTTATCTGTGACCGTGGATTTCAGTTAATCAATGCACAGTATCCAGCTTTACAAGAGCTCAATATTGTCAGTGAATTAGATTTCATAGCTGCTCCACGAGTTATTGAAGTGTGCCTACAGGATGGACATCATCCAATTGGTGATCCCCGTCAAGTGCCATGGACCGTATTAGATAAAGCTACTGGCTCGATCCCAGAAAAGCTTTCGCTACTACAAGTCATCATGGGTCAGGCTAAGGCGGGCCAATCAATCGGACAAGCTTTGCGCAGTACTGGAAGTTGTTATGAAAGAGTATTGAGACCATTCTTGCACGGTGTCTTTTTAACAGATCCAGACAATGTGGATGCAATCTACGGACAATCCATCATCAAAAGCTTTGTAAGTGGCAAACCCGGTGTTCCTCGACATGGAGTAGGTGAACTTCCAAGAGCTCTTGTTAAGCGTATAAACGGTGTCGTCTACAACACTCGAGTGGATCGCATTGATCAAACTTCAGTTCATACTAACAATGGAACTTTCACGGCTAATAAAATCTTAATCGCAACTGATGCGACAACTGCTGCGCAATTGTTAGGTTTGACCGAAGTGCCACGTATGGCCGGATGTATTACTTGGTATCACGCCGTTTCAAATAATCCTTCTGGAAATGGGCGCTTAGTTGTTGACGGCCTAAAGCGCGGCCCTATTATTAACACAGTTGTCATGTCAGATATATCAACAAGTTACGCACCTGTTGGTCAACACTTGATATCTACGACAACTGATTTAAATGTCACAGAGTCTGATGTGCGCCGTCATTTAGCAATTGTGTGGGGGACTAGTACACATGATTGGCAATTCATTGCAAAGTATGAAATTCCATCTGCGCTGCCGATACACAATGTTGGCCGCTTATTGTCACAAAGTATGAAAATTAATGAACACCATTTTGTTGCTGGTGATCACCGAACTGTTCCATCGCAACAAGGCGCGCTATTTTCAGGCCGCGTCGCAGCGCAATTAATGCTCGACTAGCGCAGCAAGAGCTTCGGAGATGTGTGGGTAATCCCATGTAAACCCTGCTTCTTGTAGAACATGTGGAATGACGCGCTTGGATCCCAGAATCTCAGATGAAAATCCACCCAACGCAATCTTTAAAGCTAAAGCTGGTGCTGGAAAAACCGCAGGTCGGTGCATGGCACGGGCAAGTGCTGAAGTGAACTCTTGATTAGTAACAGGGTTAGGAGCAGTCAAGTTAACGGAACCTGAAATCGGATTTTCTAAAGCGAAAACAATCGCCCTAATTTGATCGTGCAAAGTGATCCATGACCACCATTGCTTTCCATTACCCATTTTTCCGCCAAGACCTAATCGAAATAGCGGAAGCATTTTGCCCAGCGCGCCACCTGTTGGGTCAAGGACAAGACCTGTACGAATTTTCACAGTACGTGTATCACCGGCAAGATCTGCTGCAGCTTCCCATTCTCGACAAACAGCAGCCAAGAAATCATCTCCTGCGCGATCAGTTTCTACAACAGCGCGATTTCCGCTTTCTCCATACCAGCCAATAGCAGAAGATGAGATAAATACTTGCGGCTTTAGCTCTGCTACAGCATGTGCAATCGCGGTCGTACCTAGCAATCTAGAATTTAGGATTTCACTCTTGTATTTTTTGTTCCAACGTTTATCGCCAACACCTGCACCTGCTAAATGGATGATTGCATCGACACCACGAAGTGGTTCGAGATCTACAAAACCTGTTTGCGGATCCCACTGCACCTCATCTGAAGAAACTGGCACGCGACGAACAAGTCGCTGAACTGTATGGCCTTCACTTTTTAGGTGACCAACTAGCGCGGTACCGATTAGTCCTGAGGCGCCCGTAACCGCAATACGTTGTGGAACTGGCATATCTGATTTACAACCCTAGATCTGACTCGAAAGCTCCACCTTCAAGGCGTTCTTTCAGAGTTACTAAGAATCGTGCAGCATCTGCGCCATCTACAACACGATGGTCGTATGAAAGTCCAAGGTAAACCATGGAACGAATAGCAATAGTTTCTCCACCATCTTCACCGCGAACAACCATTGGACGCTTAACAACTGCGCCTAATCCAAGGATTGCTACCTGTGGTTGATTGATGATTGGAGTATCAAATAATGCGCCGCGGCTTCCGGTGTTTGTCAGAGTAAATGTTCCGCCACCTAGTTCATCCGGAGTGACTTTGTTATCGCGCGTACGAGCTGCAAGATCTGCAATCTTTCGTGCGATTCCACCCATGTTCAGATCACCAGCATTTGCAATCACCGGGACAAGTAATCCTCGCTCGGTATCAACTGCAACGCCAAGGTGCTCTGCACCGTGATACGTGATTTGGTCACCTTCTACAGATGAGTTAAGAACAGGATGTTGCTTCAATGCTTCACACACCGCAACAGCAAAGAATGGTAGGAATGAAAGTTTTACACCTTCACGTGCTTCAAAGCTTGCCTTAGAACGATCACGCAGACGTGCAATCTTTGTGACGTCAACTTCAATAACGGTAGTTAATTGAGCACTGACCTGAAGTGATTCAACCATCCGTGCTGCAATAACTTTACGAAGTCGAGACATTGTCACTGTTGTTCCACGAAGTGGTGAAATCGCAACTACTGGTGGCTTTGCTGTACTTGGTGTCGACGCAACAGATACAGATGCAGCGGGTGCTGCAGGACGAGCAAGAGCTTCAACATCTTCACGACGAATTCTTCCACCGATACCGGTGCCAGTTACTTGTGCAAGGTTCACACCGAGCTCTGATGCAAGTTTGCGAACTAGGGGAGTTACATAAGCATCTGCTGGTTGTGACACTGGCGCAGATGCAACCGGTGCAGGAGGTGGTGTAACTGGAGCGGCAACAACAGGCGCTGCAAGAACAGGAGCAGGAGGTGGTGTAACTGGAGCGGCAACAACAGGTGCTACAACTACTGGCGCAGGTGCTGCAACTGCTCCGTTGGCAGCTCCGATTAATCCAAGTCGAGCACCGACTGGAACAGTTGTATCAACTGCAACATCAATGGCAAGAAGAGTACCTGCGACAGGTGAAGGAATCTCGGTATCAACTTTGTCAGTTGAAACTTCTAGCAATGCTTCATCTACTGCCACTGAGTCACCTACATTTTTTAACCAACGGGTAACAGTTCCTTCAGAAACGCTTTCACCGAGTGCTGGCATAGTAATTACAGTTCCGGCACCTGTTGGTGCTGGAACAGAAGGTGCTGGTGGTGGAGTTACAGGCGCAGCAGCAATAGGTGCTGGCGGTGGAGTTTGAACAACTGGTGCCGCAACAGGAGCGGCATCAGGTGCAGAAGCGCTGTCTGAGATGATTGCGAGCTCTGCACCAACTGGAACAGTCTGATCAATCTGCACAACAATTTTTTGAAGAATTCCCGCAACTGGTGAAGGAATTTCTGTATCAACTTTGTCAGTTGAAACTTCTAGGAGTGGTTCATCAACATTGACATGATCACCTTCGGCTTTTAACCAACGAGTGACTGTGCCTTCGCTAACGCTTTCGCCAAGTGCTGGCATCGTTACTGAAAATGTCATCTGTTTTCTCCTTGGTTATCCGTGTGCGTGAAGCGGTTTACCTGCAAGAGCCATATGAGCTTCGCCCATTGCCTCCGACAGTGTTGGGTGTGCATGGATCAAAGGAGCCACATCACTTGCACGCGCCTCCCAGTTATAAATTAATTCTGCTTCAGCTAACAGTTCGCCAACACGAGCACCCACCATGTGGATTCCTAGAATCGGTCCATCCTTTTGAGCAATTAGCTTGATAGATCCAGCGGTGTTGAGAATCTGTGCTTTACCGTTTCCAGCCAAATCATATGAAAGTTCTACAACATCATGCCCTCGTTTTTTCGCCTCAGCAGTCGTTAAGCCAACTGAAGCAACTTCTGGATCTGAGTATGTAACACGTGGAATTCCATCGTAATTAATTGCTCGGGGATTTAAGCCAGCTATTTCTTCGGCAACCAAAATTCCTTCAGCAAAACCAACGTGTGCCAGCTGCAAAGTCGGGATCAAGTCTCCAACAGCCCAGATTCCTGGAACATTAGTACGGCACTTGTCGTCAACTAGAACATAGCCGCGATCCATCGCAATTCCTTGCTCTTCATAGCCAATGTTGGAAGAAACTGGTCCACGACCTACTGAAACCATCAGGATTTCAGCGGTAAATGTCTTGCCATCTTCCAGAGTCACTGTCACACCATCTGCTGTTTTAACTGCAGATTGGAAGCGAACTCCAAGCTCAAAATTAATTCCGCGCTTACGGAATGCGCGCTCTAACTGCTTACTTGAAGATTCATCTTCTAGCGCGATCAAATGTGGCAAACCTTCAATTATTGTTACTTCAGAACCAAATGATTTCCATACTGATGCAAATTCACAACCAATAACTCCACCACCCAGAACAATCACGCTCTTGGGAACATGGTTCATCTTGGTTCCATGATCAGAGGTAATAATTTTTTCGCCATCAATTTCTAGTCCAGGCAATGTCTTGGCATAAGAGCCTGTCGCAAGAATTACATTTTTACCTGTGTAGCGGGTTCCATTTACTTCAACGGTATCTTTTGCAACTAATTTTCCGTGGCCTTCAATAAAAGTGACTCCGCGAGACTTAACTAATCCTGACAAACCTTTGTACAACTTGTTGATGACGCCATCTTTGTATGAGTTAACACCGACCATGTCGATGCCTTCAAAAGTTGACTTAACTCCAAAGTGTGAACCATCACGAGCGCCATCTGCGATTTCAGCTGAATGAAGTAACGCCTTCGTGGGAATACAGCCACGGTGTAAACATGTGCCGCCGACTTTGTCTGCTTCGATCAGGGCTACTGAAAGACCCAATTGCGAGCCGCGTAACGCTGCGGCATAACCCCCGCTGCCACCACCAAGGATGACGAGATCAAATTGAGACAATGAACAGCTCCTCTCAAAGGCCCATGCGGGCTAGGTGCCTATCTTGCCTCAAAGAGGGTCAAACCTCCCAATGCATAGATGCAGATTTACGCTTGTTCGGCCAATGTCACAAGCGAACGGAGGGCTATCCCTGTTCCACCAACTGGGGTATATCCGTGGGGCTTTGCCTCGTTGTAGGCAGGACCTGCAATATCAAGATGGAGCCATGGAAGATCTGGATTGACGAAATCTTTTAGGAATAGCCCTGCAACTAACATGCCGCCCATTCGATCTCCAATATTTGCAAGGTCAGCAACAGGTGAATCAAGGGAAGCACGCAGCTCTTCTGGAAGAGGCATAGGCCAGAACTGCTCGCCACACTGTGCGGCAACAGATAAGAAGTTGTCGCTGAAATCTTGATTGTTTGTCATCACGGCGCTTGTGCGAGTTCCGAGTGCCACAACTTGTGCGCCGGTCAAAGTAGCAACGTCGATGATTCCATCTAATTTATGCTTTGAACTTTGCGCCTTCATTAATCCATCAGCCAAAACAAGTCGACCTTCAGCATCCGGATTGAGAACCTCAACAGTCTTTCCACCAAAGATTGTGATGATGTCACTTGGACGAGTTGCTGTATCACTTGGCATGTTCTCTGCAAGTGGCGCCCAGGATTCGATTGCAACATTTAACTTTAACTCGGCAATTGCAACTACCGCAGCGCTAACAGCTGCTGCACCACTCATGTCAGATTTCATAGCTTCCATACCGGCAGCAGGTTTTAGAGCTAGGCCACCTGTATCAAAAGTAATTCCCTTACCAACAAAGGCATAACGCTTTGCAGATTTACCCTTTGGTGTGTATGAAATGTGCAGCAAACGTGGAGGATTAGCTGAACCTTGGCCGACACCAATAATTCCACCAAAGCCTTGTGTCTTTAGTTGTTTTTCATCCCAAATTTGAATCTTGAGACCAGATTTTGCACCACCGGCAGACTTAACTACAGCAGCCAATTTCTTTGTGAATGAATCTGGAGTTAAATGACTTGGGGGGGTATTGATCAAGTCACGAACCAAATATGTGTATTTAGCAATTATGGCGGCACGTACCACTGATGCCTTTGCTTCAGCGGAGGAGGCCAACTTTGAATGAACTGTGATGGTTTTTAGAGGTGCCTTGTGATCATCTTTTGTCGAACCTCGAAACTCCGTGAATGAATAGGCACCAAGTGCTGCACCTTCGGCAACAGCTGCTACTTCAGCCAAACTCTTGGCTGGCAAAGAAAATGTTGCTGCTGAATTTCCGGCTAAGGCGCGAGAAGCACTTCCAGCGGCTCTGCGCAAAGTTTCATGTGTGTAAGTTGATGATTTCTTTCCAAGTCCGGTGAAGACAATAAGACGCACATGTGAACCAGGAAGCTTTGTTATCTCATCTGCTTTACCTGTGGCACCCATGTCTACCAATTGCGAAAGAATCGTCTTGGTATCGATAGCCATATCTCCGGCCTCGATAGCGATGCCACCCTTGGAGTTTGTAGAGGCCAGTCCTAAAACTAGAACCTCATCTTTTACGACGCCATCAGAAATCTTTAGTGTGCTCATAAGGAGAAGGGTAATAGATGTATTGGTAGGTTTGTGCAATGAAGATTTCGCCCCTCAATCAGAAGCATCTAGACCTAAGCGCCAAGATGGCTGACTTTGGTGGCTGGTTGATGCCAATTGAGTATCCGGGCGCAGGAGTACTGGCTGAGCACGCTGCCGTCCGTGAGCGTGTGGGAATCTTTGATGTCTCTCACTTAGGCAAAGCATCTGTTACAGGAGTCGGCGCTTTGGCATTCTTAAATCAATGCCTAACTAATGATCTGACAAAGATTTCTGACGGCTCTGCTCAGTACACATTGCTGTGCACCCCACAAGGTGGAGTTGTAGATGACCTGATCGCATATCGAAATAGCGAAACAGATTTCTTCCTTGTTCCTAATGCCTCAAATACAACTGATGTCGTCTCTGTTTTACAAGAACAAGCACCAGCATCAATCACAGTGACAAATCTTCATAATGATTACGCAGTATTGGCGGTGCAGGGTCCGTTAGCGCCGAAAGTTTTGGACGCGCTTGGCATCAATACAGATATCGATTACATGGCATTTGCACATGTAAACATTGCAGGCGCTGATGTGATTTTATGTCGTACCGGATACACAGGTGAACTAGGGTATGAATTATTACCAAGGGCAAAGGATGCAGTTGCGGTGTGGGATGCATTAGTTGCCGCTATTGCACCTCTAGATGGATTGATTTGTGGACTAGGTGCTCGTGACACTTTACGTACTGAAATGGGATATCCATTGCATGGCCATGAACTCTCATTGGATATTTCACCTGTTGAAGCTAGCGCATCGTGGGCAGTTGGCTGGAAGAAAGAATCATTCATTGGCTCTGCTGTATTGCTTTCTCAAAAGAGTGGATCATTAGAACGCAAAAGTGTGGCAATTAAATCACTAGATCGTGGAATCCCACGAGCAGGAATGAGCATTAAAAATTCTATGGGTGAAGTAATTGGTGAAGTAACTAGTGGAACATTTTCTCCAACCCTAAAACATGGAATTGCTCTAGCGTTAGTTTCGAAAGATGTCGTAGTGGGGGATCAGTTAATTGTTGATGTACGTGGCCGTGATTCGCAATCGGAAGTGGTAAAACTTCCCTTTGTTACTTCACACGTTCGCTAAAAACAACTGGGGTTGAAAAGGCTGCTCGAGTATAGGTGCGGCGAAGTGCAGACAAAACCGATGGACCAGTAAATGCAATTAGTGCACAGGTAAAAATTGCTCGCGGAATGTCCCATGCCATGGCACTAGCAAAGTGGAATGTGAAAAACCGACTAATGTTTTCGGAAATCGAACCACCAGGAATGTAGGAGAGCTGGGTATTGCCGCCAAGTGCCCACGGCCAAAACTGTAGATCCATGAGAATTCCAAAAGCTCCTGCTGCGAAGGCACCGAAGACAAGAAGCATTGCGATCTCGCCCTTACCTGCAACTTTCTTTGGCAAAAATCCTGCAGCCATCCCAATCCACGCAGCTGCAAACATTTGGTATCCAAGCCAAGGCCCAAGCCCACCCGTCAGTAATGCTGATGCAAACATAGAAATTATCCCTAAGAGAAATCCAAATGATGCACCAAAAACACGCGCGCTTAAGATCAACACAAACCACATCGGTTCGATTCCGACGGCACCTGCACCTAGCGGTCTTAGTGCAGAGATCAGAGCAGCTAAGACTCCAAGAAGTGCAACAGATTTTGCATCTAAATGTGTAGAGGAGATTTCAACAACTACTAATGCAAATGCTGCCAAGATTGCAATCCAAAAAAATAATTGTGTGCGTGGAAGATTGCTACCGTTGTAAAAAAATGGCCACACGAAGCCAGCGATGCTAAAGAGAGAAGCGACAGAAAGGATTAAAGAGTTCTTGGCTGAAAACTTTATAACTCCTTCAGTCAGCATCATTGGTGTGCCTCTATGGCTGCCAGAACATCTGACACCTTCAACCAGGGCTGAGGAGACATAACCTTTGATACTTGTGGGGCAAATGCGGGCGAAGAAAGCAGAACTTCCAGTGTTGAACCATCAGCGACTATGTCTCCATCGGCAAGGAACATAACTCTGGTTGCCAACTCAGCCACTAGTTCAACATCATGGGTCGCAAGAACTACACATTTGTTAGTTGCTCTAGCAAAATCAATCAGTATTTTTGTTAGCTCTTTTTTTGCTTGATAATCAAGACCGCGTGTTGGTTCATCCAAGATTAATACAGCTGGATTTGATGATAGGACAATGCTTAAAGCAAGACCTAACCTTTGCCCTTCGGACAAATCACGTGGGTGAGTAGTCGCGGATACCCCTGGTACTAACTGGTGCAGTATTTGAGCGGTAGTGCCGTTAGGCATCTGGTTATCTTTATCCGCCTGTTCGCATTCAATCTGCACGCTTTGTCCATACAAAAGATCACTGGGCTCCTGTGGAATAAACCCAATTGAGGTTCTTCGCTCCTTACCTTTGAGGTTTTGTGGATTGACTCCGGAGACATCAACAGATCCAGAACTCAAATCCGAAATTCCTGCAAGGGATTTTAGAAGTGAACTTTTTCCCGCACCATTTCTACCCATGATTGCAACGATTTCATTACTCAAGATGCTTGCACTTACAGACTTCAGGGCAGGCTTGCCCTCATATCTCACCGAAAGGTTTCGCACATTTATCAAGGGATCACCAGTTGAGGATGTGACTACTTCGTTTTGAACATAATCGTTGTCACGGATCTGCGCAGTCATTCTTCGCATGTCACGAACCGAGACACCAATCTCCTTTAGTCCAAGGGCACGAGCCAAATGAACGATTGGTGGAGCGATTGGTGAATCCATCAGAATCTCTTCTGGAGTACCAACATGTGCGATCCCAACTCCATTTATATGAACAATTCGATCAGCGAATTGGATAACCCGCTCCAATTTATGTTCGGCAATGACAACGGTAAGGCTTAAGTCATGTACTAATCGGTGCAATATAGATAAAACCTCTTCAGCCGCAATCGGATCTAGCGCACTGGTAGGTTCGTCAAGAACTAAAACTTTTGGGTGTGCAACTAACGCCGAGCCAATAGCAACACGTTGCTGTTCTCCACCGCTGAGAGTTGCAATATTTCGGTTACGCAAAGGCGCAAGACTTAAAAGATCCAATACTTCTTCGACTCGTTTGCGCATAACATCTTGTGGAAGATTTAAAGTTTCCATTCCGAAGGCAAGTTCCTCTTCCACCGTATCTGCCACGAAACCATTTGCGGGGTTCTGACCAACAATGCCGATCAGATGAGCCATGCCCCCAGGTTTTACCAATTGAGTTGAATGTCCATCAACGCTGACATCACCAGCCAGAATTCCACCTGTGTGATGAGGTACCAAGCCATTAATTAATCGCAGAAGAGAGGATTTACCTGACCCAGTTGGGCCGATAACAAGAACCATTTCGCCTTCAGATATTTCAAGGTTTAAGTTTTCTAAAACAGTTGTTGTTGAATTAGGGTAGATAAGGGAAACATTTGAAAACTTAATCATGATAAACCAAGAAAAATTAGCGCAGTGAATACAACGGCAGAGTCAGCAGCTCGCCACTTAATGGGGCGATACCTGGAACGTTTTTTGCTGACACCGTAACCTCGACTATCCATGGCGGCGGCTAGATCAAGGGATCTGGCAAGTGACTCTTCAAGTAAAGGAATCGCAACTCGTCTCCACGATGCAAAACCACGCAACGATTGCCCGCGCAGTTTTTGTGCTTGTCTAATTCGGGCAACTGAAGTGACTAACTGTGGCAATACTGCTGTTGCAATGACGATTGAGATTCCAAACTCATAAATGTAGACGGGAAGCACTCGCAATAATCGGTGCGGGCTTGTCAGCGATGCCGCTGCACCAAAGATGACAATAATTGCGCAGATCAAGATCCCTTCAGTCAAAGCAGATGTCAAACGTTCTGAAGTAACTGTTCCACCGATGCGAATTCCAGGCATCCAACCAGGCAACGGAAATATTGGCAGAGTAAAGAGCGTTGTTCCAGGGATTGGTACACCGATTAACACTCCAATCACTGTTCTGATTAACAATATCCAGGCCGATAATTTTAAGGTCCAATTAAAACTCTTACCCCAAGGGGCGCTTTCGCGATTGATGAACACAACTACTGCAACTGCACCCACGCAACTTATGCTGAACACGGTGCTATCAAATCGAATGACCGCAATAGTCAATCCGATAGCCCATATCCACCAGGTCAGTGGGTGCAGCGACAGTTTTTTCATTAACTACTTCTTGATGAGTGCTTTGGGGGTTGGGATTTCGACACCACACTCTTTCGCTGGATAGCCAGCTAAACCACATATCAAACCAGAACCTGCTGCACGAACTTTAGTTACTTGTCCTAAAACATCAATGCCTTGGGACTCCTTTGCGGTTCGAACACAGGTTGTAATTGTCTTCTTCACTTTTTCACCCTTTGGTGCATATGCAGTGGAGCCAAAATCAATTACAACTGCAATTCGTTTGGTGTCTTTGTCAGCTTTAACGCCAGCACAAATTTTCTTGAAATCTGGTTTCACTCGTGGTTTAACAGATGGGATGTCATCGGAACTAAATACAAATGACCAACCTTCTACAGACCCATCGGCGATATCTACAGTTGGTCCTGTCATTGCTGCGGTCCACGCTGTTTTACCGGGCGCTGTCTGGAAATATCCCCAGTAGCGGTAACCCTTCTCTGCAGCTTGCGCAGGAGGTGTTATGAATGTAGCAAGAAGTATTATTGCTAGAACTATTTTGAATTTCATTGCTGTGTAGCCTCTCGAAAATTAAAGAGTCTCACAGGGAGTGAACCGCACATAGATAGGACGAATGACTCGACACTTCTAGTGGTAGGAGCACACCCCGCAAACCTCGGCGGGTGTTTGTCTCATCAACACTTGCTAGGTAATCCGACTTAACTCTGTGAAGGGCATGGCCTTTTAAGAATCTTACGGTTGCGGGTCAGCGTCGGATTTTCACCGAACTTCCCCTACCAAGTGAGCTATTTAGTTGTAGGCGAACCAAACCATAATCATTTGGGGTTGGCAACTAGGCGCGCTAGTCGTAGTCTTGCCAACATGGAATACAGACGCCTTGGCAGTACCGGAATGTACGTTTCTGAAATCTCATACGGAAACTGGATCACTCACGGAAA
>Ga0207938_1000061_pt1 | contig 16964 bp, 20 predicted proteins | sample LakMenEpi15Mar12_FD_150671 | JGI IMG/M metagenome (GOLD analysis project Ga0207938, IMG submission 150671) | Freshwater microbial communities from Lake Mendota, WI - 05MAR2012 deep hole epilimnion (SPAdes) | ecosystem: Environmental > Aquatic > Freshwater > Lake > Epilimnion/Euphotic zone ...
TTTTCCCCCCGACATTATGGTGGGAATTGTAACTGCTATAAAAGATGAGGAAATCTCTGTGAAGCCATTTGTATCATTTCATACACTTGAAATAGTAAGAATATTATATGACCACCTGGCAGCTTAAACTCACCACATTCTTATGGCGGCTCATCTTTTTTGCATGCTGCAACGTTTTCGATGCATTTATCCTTTTCCAAGGCATAGGATTACGCTTACAAACGGCATTGATAGTTCTGTATCGCTGGGTGCTGTATACTCCCCGTTCTGGAGATTTTTTAATTTTAATAGTCTTTGGTTTTTTTTGGGATGCTATCTACCACTTACCTTTTGGATTTCATAGCTTTTTGATACTTGCTACGAGCATTGTGCTCTATACGCAAAAACGTTACCTTCAAGTCAGTCATCAATACATGCGATGGCTTGTTTTTTTAGGAGTACTGATTTTGGTCAATCAGGTTGAATATGCGCTACATTTATTATTAGGCCAACAAATTGTTTTTTCGTTTATGCTTGCTTTAAGCATGTTTATAACTTTTTCCTTGTATCCCTTTGTCTTTAAGTTTTTGCAGCACTATGATAGATGAGTCCTTTAGTCATGTTTTTAAACGCAGAAGCTTTCTTCTTGGCTTAGGTAAGGGCATACTTTTGACTGGCTTACTTGGAAGACTGATTCATTTACAGATTTTCAATCGAGATTACTATAGAACTCTTGCTGATCGTAATCGTATTCAAACTCGTCTCATTGCGCCGCCAAGAGGACAAATTATTGATAACACTGGAAAAGTTTTAGCAATTAATCAAAATGTTTATCGTTGTTTAATGACTCCTGATGCAAATATAAATGTTGAAACTGAGATTAGCATTTTGCAATCTCTGTTAAATTTAAGCACAGAACACACAAAAGAACTAAAAAAGCAACTTACTCAGCAATCAAAAATTGCATCCATCGTTAAAGAAAGCCTTACCTGGGAAGAGATGGCAGCACTTCAATTAAAGCTTCCTGATTTACCAGGATTACTCATAGAAAAATCTCAAATAAGACAATACATGTATCCAGAAATTTTATGTCATACAATTGGGTATGTAGCACAAGCTTCCCAAAAAGATTTAGATGAATATAACGTTGAACCCATTCCCGGACTACGCATAGGAAAAAGCGGTTTAGAAAAAACATATCAAAATACTCTTAATGGAAAACCAGGAATGCAGCGCGTGGAAGTCAATGCAAGGCGACGTATTGTCCGAATTATTGATCACACCTCGCCAAAAATTGGACAAGATTTGCACACAACTATAAATATTGCACTTCAAGAAAAAATCATTCAGATTCTAGAGCCTTATCGAAATGCCAACGTAGTCGTTATGGATGTCCATACAGGCGCTATAAGAGCTATGGTTTCCAAGCCTGGGTATGATAGTAATCTTTTTGTGTCAGGCATTAAAAAAGATGATTGGAAAAATCTTTTAACTCACGAAGATAAGCCTCTTATTAACAAAGCTCTTGCTGGACAATATCCCCCTGGATCAATTTTTAAAATGATAGTAGCTTTAGCTGCCCTAAATGAAGGTATTGTCGATCAAGAAAGTCATATACATTGCCCTGGACACTATAATCTAGGAAGCAATCGTATTCATTGCTGGACGTGGAAGAATGGAGGTCATGGGACAGTTAACCTAGAGAGAGCCATTGCGGAATCATGTGACGTCTATTTTTATCATTTAGCTTTAAAAATCGGCTCCTTAAAAATGGTTGAAATGGCTTCCCGTTTTGAACTCGGTCAACTAACAGGTATTGAACTAAGTGGTGAAAAAAAAGGATTAATTCCAAGTCCTGAATGGGCAAAGTTTCGCAAAGGATTTTTCAAACAAAAAGGGCAAGCCTTAAATATTTCAATTGGACAAGGAGTCATTCTTTCCACACCATTACAAATGGCACGAATGATTGCCATGCTGGTCAACGGAGGGAAAATTATCGCTCCTCATTTAGTAAAAACTGAGGTCATTCATCCAGAAAAATTTGTTGCGGGAATTGAACCTCATTGGCTGGAGTGGATCCAACAAGCGATGAACAAAGTTGTTAATGACCCGAAAGGCACAGCTCATAGAGCAAATCCAAATTTAAATGATTGGAGCTTTGGAGGCAAATCAGGAAGTGCTCAAGTTTGCCGCATTACAATGCAACAACGTGCTGATGGAACTTATAAAGATTTACCCTACCATTTAAAAGACCATGCTATTTTTGTTGGTTATGCACCTATAGAAAAACCACAACATGCTGTAAGTGTTGTGATTGAACATGGTGTAAGTGGTGGTGGGGTTGCAGGTCCAGTAGCAGGTCAAATTTTGCAAGCAGCAAGACACCTATATGTTTGATATTAGGCGCCTATTTCATGTAAACCGCACTGTTCTAGGCGTGATTATAGCCATTGTTTTTATCGGGCTTGTCACCTTGTTTTCAGCGGCAAATGGCAGCATACATCCTTGGGTTATAAAACAGCTTTTAAGATTTCTACTGGGGTTAATTATTTTTGGCGTAATCGTAGCAAGCGATTCTAGATGGTGGTCACAACATGCTTATTCAATTTATGCCGTTGTTTTGGTCATGCTTATACTGGTTGAGCTTATGGGATTTGTGGGCATGGGTGCTCAACGATGGCTTGATTTGTATATATTTAACCTACAGCCTTCTGAGCTTATGCGTGTAGCTCTTATTTTGGCATTAGCTCGCTATTTTAGTTTCTTAGAAGCAGAGGAAGTTCAGCGATTTAAAAATTTAATTCTTCCATTGATGCTAATCTGCGTTCCAATGCTTTTAGCTATGCGGCAGCCTGACCTTGGCACGGCAATACTATTACTAAGCTCTGGACTTGCTATATTTTTTGTAAGTGGTGTGCCCTGGTGGTTTTTCACTGCAGGATTTGTAACAGTAATTTGTGCTGTGCCCATTTTATGGAATTTTTTATACGATTATCAAAAAAAGAGAATCCTTGTGTTTTTAAATCCGGAAAGCGATCCTACACATGCTGGATATCATATTTCACAATCAAAAATCGCCTTAGGATCAGGAGGGTTTACTGGAAAAGGCTGGCTTAAGGGCACGCAAAGTCATTTGAATTTTTTACCTGAAAAGCAGACGGATTTTATTTTCACGATGTTTGCCGAAGAATTTGGCCTGATAGGCTGTTTAATTGTTATTAGTTTGTTTTGCATATTGTTTTTTTGGGGTTACACAGTTGCTGATCATACAAGATCAAAATTTGGAAAGTTAGTAGCGATTGGAATAACCACAACTTTATTTTTGTATGTATTTATTAACATTGCTATGGTCATGGGACTTTTGCCTGTTGTGGGCGTACCCTTACCGTTTATGTCATACGGAGGAACAGCCATGATAACCTTAATGCTTAGCATGGGATTATTATCTAGCATTTCAATTCCCAGAGTCAGGAAAGGCATAAGGTCATGAGCCTAGATATTATCGATCTAAAGGAATTTTATAGGTCTCCCTTGTCAAAAATAGTAATTGATACTATCCAAAAAATACTAAAGAGCTTGCGACAAGCAGCTAATAGAACTTTGTTTGTAGGATTTGGCGCTCCTTTTGCTAACCAAACTCAAAATGAAATCCTACTAATGCAAGCGCATTTAGGTGTTTTGGCTTGGCCAGATAGCCAAAATAATCGGGCTGTATTGTGTTATGAAAATGACTGGGCATTCACGGATCATCTTTTCGATGAGATTATTCTTATTCACGGCCTAGAACACACTCAACATGCTGATAACCTTCTTCAAGAGTGCTATAGGTGTTTGCGCCCGGAAGGACGTCTTGTAGTTATTGTGCCGAATAGACGCGGGATCTGGGTGCGTAGTGACAAAACACCATTTGGTTTTGGGCAACCATACACACTAACTCAGCTATCAAATATTCTTAAAAAAAGTGAATTTATCCCCGTTGAAGTGGTGCGAGGGCTTTATAATTTCCCTTCTTCTACCCGGTTAGGAAATTTGGGATCGTGGCTATTTGAATGTATTGCGACAAGAACATTACAAAAATTTAGCGGTCTTGTTGGAGTATCCGCTATCAAACGTGTGTATGCTGGAGTTTCTATTAAAAAAAATAAAAAAGAACAACGCATTGCTGTTCCCTGTTAGTTAGCTTTCTTGCCTGCTCTGTAGAAAAACAGATGACGCCATGACTGCTTCTGTAAAACCAAAAGACCGCATGTCCTTTTCTTTTATCCGCAAAGGAAATAGGACGCCATCCAAATGATCAAGCTCGTGTTGCACAACTCGTGCATGAAAGCCTGACGCCTTACGTACACAAATATTTCCTTCAAGATCTGTGTACTGATACTCAACATCTGTATATCTAAGCACTTGCCCCAGCATTCCAGGAACCGATAGACACCCTTCCCATTCAAGATTTTGCTTATCACTTAAGGGTTTATAGCTTGGATTAATCAAGACTTGCATAGGAATAGCCACACCATCTGTTTTATAACGAGGATGCTTAGCTGGCACTTCAAACATTACAATACGCTTTAAAATACCAATTTGAGGAGCAGCAAGACCAACATTACCCATGCCTTGCGTTGCTTGCTTCATTAGCTGTAGTGTTTGGTGCGCCAAAGGCATTTCTGAAGGCAACACAAATGGCTGCGCTACTTCATACAACTTTGGATCACCCAAACGTAAAAATTGAAAAGAAGGTTGCTTATTGTCAGATTTTTGCATTATCTCCCCCAATTTAGTCGATGCTAATCTTATGCTTGATTCAGGTAAATAGCGACGCAAACTTGCTACTTCAAGCAAGCTACTTACAGAGGCACACATATCAGTCGAGCACACCAAATACATGCATACGTAAGCAAGAACTCTTGTTCCACCAGTCATGGTTTACCTCGCTACAATTTTGTATCTGTGCCTACGAGTAAGCTCATATATAAAAGTTGTCAAGAATCAAGTTTATCAATCTAGATCAGGGCCTGGCTTTACAATGTTCATAAGAGTTGTAACGACATCATGCACTCCAGCTTTTGAAATACCTGAAATAGCAAATACTTTTTTACCTGAAGATTTTTCAAGTTCTTTTCTTTTTTCTTCTATTTCTTCTTCATCAAGTGCATCAATTTTATTTAATGCAAGCACCTCTGGTTTATCAACTAAACCTTCTAGATACATTTCAAGTTCATGACGGATAGTTTTATATGCTCCAACCACATCGTCCTGGGTAGCATCAATTAGGTGTAACATAGCCCCACAACGCTCTACATGACCTAAAAAGCGATGACCAAGGCCTTGACCTAGATGAGCATTTTCAATCAAGCCAGGAAGGTCAGCTAAAACGAATTCTTTCTCATAAGCATACACAACTCCTAATTGAGGATGCAGCGTCGTAAATGGGTAATCAGCAATTTTAGGATGAGCACGAGAAACAACAGATAAAAATGTAGATTTTCCAGCATTGGGCAAGCCAATAAGCCCAACATCAGCAATAAGCTTAAGACGCAGCCATACCCATTTTTCATCTCCAGGCCAACCTGGATCCGCACGTCTTGGAGTTTGATTGACAGAAGTTTTATAGTGACTGTTACCAAAACCACCATCACCACTTTTTAAAAGACGGTATCGCATCCCTGGTTGATCCATATCAACAATCAGGGTTTCTTTATCTTCTTCCAAAATTTGCGTACCAACAGGAACCTTTAAAATAACATCTGGTGAATCAGGGCCCGTACGATTTCGTCCCGATCCATTTTGACCTTTTGCAGCCTTAAAATGTTGTTGATAGCGATAATCTATCAGAGTGTTAAGGTTATCAGAGGTTTCTACCCAAATGCTTCCACCTTTCCCTCCATTACCACCATCGGGACCACCGTATTCAATGAATTTCTCACGCCGAAAGCCAAGACATCCGTTTCCTCCATCGCCAGATTTAACGAATATTTTTGCTTCATCGAGAAACTTCATAACTCACCTATAAAAAAAGCGCTTCGAACAATTCGAAGCGCTAAAGAGTGTCCAAATAATCTTTACGCAGCTGGAATAACAGATACGAAAGAACGATTGGCTCTACCTTTAGAAAACTCAACAACGCCTTCAATTGTTGCAAACAGGGTGTGATCTGTACCCATGCCTACATTTTTACCAGGATGAAATTTAGTTCCGCGCTGACGTACTATAATGTTTCCTGATATCACTTGTTGTCCGCCAAAGCGTTTTACACCAAGACGTTTACTTTCAGAGTCCCGACCATTTCGTGAACTACCACCAGCTTTTTTTGTTGCCATGGATCTATCTCCTGTTGTTAATTAGCTTGCAATAATTTTCGTAATTTTAACAACCGTTAAGTGTTGGCGATGGCCTTTCTTACGGCGATAATTTTGACGACGTTTTTTCTTAAAAATAATAACCTTGCGATCGCGCATTTGCTTTAAAATAAGCGCTTCAACTTTTGCACCCACAATAATTGGAGCCCCAACTGTTGATTTTTTCGCGTCACCAATCATTAGCACATGATCAAAAACAATTGTTTCACCCTCAGTAGACTCTAATTTTTCTATCTTAATGATGTTATTTTCTTCTACGCGGTATTGTTTTCCGCCGGTTTTGATCACTGCAAACATAGCATCTCTCTAAGTAATTATAAAATATTTTGCCTACACAAAATGCATAGCACCTAAAATATCTATCGCGATTTACCCGTTTGTGTCAAGATTTTTATATAGATTTAGTTGTATATTTTCATGGATCAAGGTTTAGCCATTTCGGTATTAAGGGAGGCAGTGCTGCTAATCATCAAGCTGAGCCTACCAATTTTGCTTGTTGCACTAGTTGTTGGTGTCGTAATTTCTCTGCTTCAAGCACTTACACAAATTCAAGAACAAACTCTAACTTTTGTCCCCAAAATGCTAGCAGTTTTTGGGGTGTTAGTGTTGTTGCTGCCATTTATGTTGAGTTCCTTGCAGGATTTTGCTGCAGACCTTTTTAATTTAATAGTCATTAAAGAGGCTAGCGTTGCCCTTTGAAGTATGGTTTTCTGATTTTCATCATTTTTTTTTCGTATTCGCCAGAGTCTTTGGTTTAGTAATGGGCATGCCATTTTTAAGTCAGATTGAAGTTTCTAGCAAATTCAGAGCAGTGGCATGTATTGCACTTACCTTAACGTTCAATCCATTGGTGCCTGATGATTACTTTCCAACAGCACAAACATTCACGTTGGCTTTTTGTCGATTTTTTTCGGAATTCTTAGTTGGATTTTTTTTAGGATTAATAGCTCGATTCGCTTTAGCTGCAGTTGAATTTGCCGGACAAATTATTGGTTTTGCTGCAGGAATTTCATCTGCAACTGTTTTCAACCCAAGCCAAGCAAATCATGGATCAGTAGTAAGCGTGTTTTTAACGATGGCAGCTATGACTAGTTTTTTAGTGCTAGATGGCCATCACATGTTGTTTAAAAATTTGATAGGCACCTATTCTAAGCTAACTCCTGAATGGTTTTCTCTGGAATCGCCATTACTAAATGATTTTTTCAAAGGAATTGTTACTTTAAGTGATATGTTGATGAAGGCAGGGTTTCAGTTAAGCATTCCATTTCTTTTGGTCAATACAGTGCTACAATTCGCCTTAGGAGTATTAGGAAAACTGGTGCCTCAAATACAAGTTTTCTTTTTGGGCATGTCATTGCAGATTCTTTTGGGTTGGTTTGTGTTGCTTGTAAGTTTTGGAGCAATGCTTTTGTTTTATGAAAAACTCAATACATCTGCTTATTCAATAATGGGTTTTGCGCATGGCTGATGAATCACCGGATAAAGAGCAAAAAACATTAGACCCGAGCGCTAAACGATATGAGGATGCTTATAAAAAAGGCCAAGCTCCTATTTCAAAAGACTTTAATAATTTTGCTTTTTTAGTTGCATGTTTAGGTGTTTGCGCATGGATTTTACCATGGTGTCTTCGCCGTACTTTGGATTTTTTAACAAACTTCATTAGTATGTCTTGCGAATTGCATCTGGATACGCCTAATAATTTAGGATTTTTATTAAAAAACGTCTTATTAAAAATGGTTGAGGTTCTTTGGGTTCCATTTTTTGCTCTTATGCTCGCAGCAGTTGTCGTAGGATTAAGCCAAAGCTATAAAGCGATTTCTACAAAAAGTATTCAACCTAAAGCGTCTCATATTTCATTAATGAAAGGTTTGCAGCGCATTTTCAGCAAACAATCAGTAGTAGAGACATTAAAATCAACGATTAAGTTAATTTTCTTGGGGTTGCTGTTCTATTTTATCTTTGAAGATCACGTGACAAGGTTAACTGTTTGGCTTTGGGCTAGCCCCTTTGAGTACCTTGTTACACTTAATCAACTAATCATAAAGTATTTAAGCGTTATTTTAATTGCCTATGCGTTTGTAAGTGGGTTTGACTTTTGGTATCAGCGTCATGTTTTTAAGGAAAACCTTAAAATGACTGTACAAGAACAGCGTGACGAGCATAAAGAACAAGAAGGAGACCCTAAAGTTCGCTCGAGAATTCGTGAAATGCAACGTGAGCGCTCACGCACAAGAATGCTTGGAAATATTCCTCAAGCTACTGTAGTCGTTACAAACCCAACCCACTTTTCTGTCGCATTACGGTGGGAAGAAGATAGCATGGATGCTCCTGTCGTAATCGCCAAAGGAGCTGATGTTCTTGCCTTTAAAATTCGAGAACTTGCAAAAGAACATAAGGTTCCAATTATTGAAAATGCTCCTGTTGCACGCTCCCTATACGATAGCGTTAACTTAGATCAACAAATCCCACCAGAATATTACAAGGTTGTTGCAGAGGTTATTCGTACAGCGATGCGCATCCGTAGTCATCAGTTTTAGAAATCTAAAAACATAAAATATCAAAAAAATAGCTTTGATTATGCTGGCTTCGCCGGCAGAACATTAAAAATATTAATGCAGCAAACGTCTCGAAAATGCCACAGTACAAAACAAAAAATTATGCTTAATTTTAAATATACTAGCCTAATAGAAACTATGCTGTATATTGCTACTATAGGGTACAGTATGTAATGACTGTAAAATTTAACATGGAGTTTTTTGAGTTATGAAAGAATTATTAAAATTATTGAGCATTGCGTTAGCAATTTCAACATCTGCAACGTATGCGGTGATATCTAGTGGACATAAGGCTGATGCTGCAAACTCAACTGAAGGTAAAGTTGCAGATGCTGATGTAAAAGCTAAGCATGCTGATGATAAAGCCAATCACGAAGCAGCTGATGCAGACGCAAAAGGCGATGCCGATGCAAAAGCAGAAAAGAAAACAGAGCACAAAGCAGATGATGCCGATGCAAAAACTGATGCTGATGCTGATACAGATGCAAAAGCAGCAAAGAAAGCAAAACACAAGAATGCGGACGCGAAGAAAGCTAAGCACAAGGATGCAGCAACACATGCTGATGCGGACAGCAAGGCTACAGACACAAAAACTGAAGACAACGCTGAACACAAAGCTACTGATGCTGACGGAAAAGCTGAGCACAAAGACACAGCAACACATGCAGATGCGCACGCTGCTCATCATCATGTTGGCCGCAAAGCTGCAAACGATATAACTGCTCGTTTGAATGCTATGCATACGCCATACACTCCATTAACAACTCTTCCTGATGCACCATGTTGTGCAGAAAAGAAAAGTTCTGCAAAAGCTGCTGCTTAACACAAAGCTAGCAAGTAAAAAGAGGAAGGAGGCCTTTGGGCCTCTTTTTTTATATGAATTTTCTTCAAAAATACGTTCAACATGAATTAGGCTGGCATTCAAGAGATGTTAAAAAAGCTTATCAAGCATTACAGAGTGGCTACAGAGCTGGAGAGTGTGTTGGATATGCAAATATTGAGCAAGTGCAAGCCTATGTCTTCACCAGATTTCCAGCGACCTACCAAGTTTGCTTAAAGCTTATAGGTAAGTATTTTAACGATCTAAAAATTCATTCTGTTTTAGACTGGGGTTGTGGCATTGGCACAGCATCGCTCGCATTAAGTCAACATTTTGAAAATTTAGAATATTATTTAGTTGAACAAGACAAACAAGCCAAAACTTACGCGATAGAATTCCTAACACATTTTTTCCCCAATAATATTGTGCACCACGAAGAAATATCAAAAAATATTGATTTATCTGTATTTAGCTATTCCCTGGGTGAAGTGCAAAATTGGCAAAAAACTCTTGATAGTATTTGGGATAAAACAAAATATTTGTTGATTATAGAACCTGGAACAACGGTTCATTTTAAGCGATTGATGATAATTAGAGACTATATGTTAGCTAAAGAAGCCAAACTTTGGGGGCCGTGCTGTCACACAAAGCTATGCCCATTACAAGATAATGACTGGTGTCATTTTGCGGTTAATGTACCCAGATCAAAAGAACATCGCATGCTTAAGGGTGGTGAGCGAGGATTTGAGCAAGAAGCTTACAGTTATCTGCTTTTCGCAAAAGAACCAAGGAACATTGATTTTGGCCGTGTAGTTGCTGCTCCAAGACTTCATGGAGGGCATATAGATTTAAAAATTTGCACTAAGGATGGAGCAATTAGCACACTAACTGTTGGGCGCAGTTCTGGTAATTACAAGACGTTAAAAAAATGCGTGTGGGGAGATAGCCTTACCCATGAATTGCTTTATAAACACCTGCCCAAGCAGCTTCTTTAATAGCTTCACTATGAGTTGGGTGCGCATGACAAGTGCGAGCAATATCTTCAACTGTTGCGTGCATGCTCATAGCTTGAACTACCTGAGCAATCATCGTTCCTGCGCAACTACCTATAATATGAGCACCTAACACAAGCCCTGTTTCTTGGTGGCTTAATAACTTTACAAAACCTTCTGTTTCATGAACTGCTTTTGCTCGGCTATTTGAAGAGAAAGGAAACTTACTAGCTTTGTATGGAATGTTAGCTGCTTGTAACTGAGGCTCAATGAAGCCAACACTTGCGACTTCTGGCTGCGTATACACCACCGCAGGAATAACGTTGTAGTCAACACATGATTCTATGCCTGATAAAAGCTCAGCAAGAGCCACCGCTTCCTCTTCAGCTTTGTGGGCAAGCATCGGCCCCTCTACAATATCACCAATGGCGTAAATACCCTTAATGGTGGTTTCAAAGCGGGTATTAATTTTGATATAACCTTGCGCTGTCGTTTCAATTCCAATTTTTTCAAGGTTAAGCCCTATTGTATAGGGCACACGGCCTACCGAAACTAATATTTTATCTACAGTCAAAGTTTCTGTGCCATCACTAGTTTCTAACAACAACTCTGCACTAACTTTTTCAGCTTTAATTGTTTTAATTTTTGTACTCAAGTGAAATACAAATCCTTGCTTTTCAAGAGTTGTGTATAGTGCTTGGCTCAAATCTGGGTCAAGCCCTGGAGCAATACGATCAAGCGTTTCAATCACATGAATTTTTGATCCAAGTCGACTCCAAACTGAGCCTAACTCCAGGCCAATATATCCGCCACCAATAATAGCAATAGTTTTAGGAGCATGATCTAAATCAAGAGCGTCAGTCGAAGATAAAACAATCGATTTATCTACCGGAATATTTGGCAATGCTCTTGGCATTGAGCCTGTCGCCACTACAATGGCATCAGCGTTTAAAATTTCGTCACCGGCCTTAACTTGATTTTCACTAACTATTTGAGCTGCAGCATTAATAAAACGGATATTATTTTTTTTAAACAAAAACTGAATACCCTGACCAAGCTCGTCTAACACTTGATTTTTTTGAGATTGCAATTGTTTGATATCAATAGCTAGCTCTTTGACCGAAATTCCAAGCTTTTTAAACTTATGGCCTGCTTTGTAATACTCATAGGATGCATGCAAAAGGTTTTTGGAAGGAATGCACCCCATGTTTAGGCAAGTTCCACCGGGACGCTTCATTGAGTCGATAATAGTAACTGTATTGCCAAGCTGTGCAGCACGAATAGCACACACATATCCACCGGGACCAGCACCAATAATGACAATATTTTTAGCCATAGACGCTCCCTAAAAGTTAATTTTGTTGGCGGAAAACTTCATACAATGCAACAGCAGCTGCGTTAGAAACGTTAAGCGTTTGGAAATTTTTAGAGGTTGGAAGCTGAAGAGTTTGATCACAATTCTTCATAGTTAAAGACCGCATGCCATCACCTTCATTACCAAAAACCAATGCGGTTTTCTTGGCAAAAGAAAAATTTTGAAGGTTGTCTTTTGCGTGCTCAGAAAAGCCATACATCCAAAAACCAAGGTCTTTTAGCTCAGCAATTGATGTTGCAAGATTCTTGACTTCAATCCGCGGCACTACCTCTAGTGCACCTGAAGCTGCTTTTGCTAATACTCCAGATTCTGGTGCGCTATTGCGCTCTGTCGTAATAACACCTACAGCACCAAAAACTGCACATGATCTCCAGATAGCTCCCATGTTATGCGGATCAGTAATTTGATCTAAAATAACAACTAACATAGGGGCATCTTCTTCAAGAATTGAAATATCTTCCGGGATCAGTTCGTGAACACACATTGCAATTCCTTGATGCACTGCTTCTTTACCAACTTTTTGTTCTATAATTTTAACATCCACAACTTCAAAAGGAATTTTCTTAGTTAGTTGTAATTTTTTAGAGTCCTGTCGTCTGTCTAAAAGAATTTTTTCAATTTTTCTAGACTGATTACTCAGTGCCGCATTGCAAGCATGCCAGCCATACATCCAATAGGTCATGCAGCTTCACCTAATAAGGCGCGAATTGGAGCAAAGCTTTTTCGATGATGAGGCGTTACTCCATAATTTCTCAAAGCATCTTGGTGAATAGAAGTTCCGTAGCCAGCGTTTTTTGACCAGCAGTAAACAGGATATTTTTTTGAAAGCTCAGTCATAATACGGTCTCGAGTAACTTTTGCAATAATAGATGCAGCAGAAATGCTTAATGATAAACTATCGCCTTTAACAATCATTGTGAAGGGAATGTTGATTGTAGGTTTGCGAATTCCATCAATCAGTACATGTTCTGGTTGAATAGGTAATGCAGCGATAGCCCTCTCCACACTCAGTCTTGTTGCGTTTCCAATATTCAGGTTGTCAATTTCTTCAACAGAAGCTGAGCCAATCCCATAAACAAGAGAAGTAGAATTTGTAAGCATTTCAAAGCATTGCTCTCGTTTTTTGGTAGTTAGTTTTCTTGAATCATTTAGGCCTGCCCACAAGCCCTGATTGTATTCAAAAAATATCACGGCGGCAGCAACAACTGGACCAGCCCAAGGACCGCATCCAGCTTCATCAACACCAGCTACCTTTTGAGATATAATTTTTTGTTCAAAAGAAAAATCAGGCATCTTCATCTTTGTGTTTGTGTTTGTGTTTAATATTTTTTTCTTCTTCACGCCACTCCTTTGCGGCACGTTTCCATATCAACTTTAGAACATGACTCCCTGGCATACTAATCCATGCAACAATATCTCGAATAGATATTTTTGATTCATCGGTTATATTTTTTAAGTGTCGCGCCAGGGTCATCCACAATGGGCTAAACAGTAATGAAAGAGCCGTTAGTGATAAAATTAGCTTCTCACCATACTCATCAATAATTTTAGATTCATGACCAACAGAAGCCATCAAGAAGGCAAATTCACCTATTTGAGCAAGAACAACTCCAACCAAAAAAGCTTCGGACCAAGGAATTTGCAAAAAACGTAATATTAAAATATTAATTGCAGATTTTCCAACGGTTATTAAAAGTAATAATAATATAAATGTGGCTAAGTTTGTGTAGATAAATCCAACATCCATCAATATTCCAATTGATAAGAAAAACACCATAATCAACGTGCTTTGGATTGGTTTAACCGTGTCTAAAACAGCGCTTCGTTCGTGGGTATTTCCAATTGTCAGTCCCGCAAGAAAAGCTCCGTATGCTGCAGATAAGCCAATCAAGCCAGAAATAGCAGCCGCTGCAAAACAAAATGCTAAACTAACCAAGGGAAGTAAATCTTTTTGACGAATCACATCAGCTAAAAACCCAATTCGCACTCTTTGTTTCTGACTAAGGTAGTAAATAAGACCAGCAATAATTCCAACAGCCAGTAAAAGTTTTGCAAACAGTCCTAAAACAGATAAGTCGCTGTGAAAGTTACGCAAAATAAGGATCATTGGCACGATAGCAAAGTCTTGGGCAATCAAAACACCAATAGTTATTTGTCCAATTTCTGTATTCACTTCACCGATTGTGTCTAGCATTTTAACAGCAACTGCAGTTGATGAAATAGCTGTAATAAATCCTAAAAGTATTGCTAAACCATTACTCCATCCTAAAAAGAAAGAAATACTCCAAGTAACACCTGTACAAATAAGAATTTGTAAAAGTGTTGCCAGAGATGTTACAAGCCATACCTTCTTAAAGGTGCGCAAGTTTAGCTCGATGCCAATAACAAAAAGCAAGAGTAAAACGCCCATTTCAGCAAGAATGCTAACTTGATCCCGAGACTCAACAAAAGCTAAACCGGAGGGGCCCAATATTAGTCCAGCAATTATGTAGCCTAAGATAGGAGGCTGTTTTAAGCGGGTCATGCCTAAGCCAAAGACCAAAGCCACCAAAATTACCAAGGCTATGTTGGTTATACTGAATTCACCGTGCATTGATAGCCCCCTTTTGCATTGTACTTTAGCCAATTGTCACTACTAAACACAAGGAAAAGTCAGCAAAATTCTCAATTAAAAGTATAAATTTGCATTTTATTCGCCAGACAGGCCACAAAACTAATTATTATGAAATTCATTGTTAAATTTTGGAACAAATTATATCTACTATTAAAAAAATAATCTTTTACCCTTGAGACGCTTCTGCTTGTCACGTATCCTACCGTTGATGACAAAACCTAGAGATTAAAATGCTTACAGTAAACGCTAAGATTCCTGAAATGATAGTACAGGTTGTTACACTTGATGGAAAAAAAGAAATGAACACAACTGAATTGTTTAAGGAAAAAACAATTTTATTTGGCCTTCCTGGGGCCTTCACTCCAACCTGCTCTCAAATACAGTTACCTGATTTTGCAAAACAAGAACAAGCTTTGCGAACAAAAGGCTATAAAAATATTATTTGTATGGCTGTAAATGACGCTTTTGTAATGCAATCATGGAAAGAGAAAGTTGCTCCAGATGCCAATATTATTATGTTAGCTGATGGAAGCTGCGCGTTAACTAAAGCACTGGGTTTGGAATTAGACCTTCAAGAAAAGCACATGGGTGTTCGCTGCATAAGGTTTTTGCTGGTTGTAGAAAATGGTTTAGTTTTGAAAATAAATGTAGAAGAAAACCCAGGCATTTGCTCTGTGAGTAGCGTAAACACTTTATTGTAAATAAGCTAAGCGTACTTAATATTTACGTCTTGTACGCTTAGTTTAACTTTGCTATGTTCTCCTCACTGCGGTCGTGGTGGAATTGGTAGACACGCAGCGTTGAGGTCGCTGTGGAGAAATCCGTGGAAGTTCGAGTCTTCTCGACCGCACCATATCTAACGTTCAGATTTAATCCTCTTCGTCATAATCCTCTTCATGGACAGAAGGGCTCACAACGGCTGTTTCTGCATTATTTTGCGCATAACGGTCTTCCCTATCGTTATTTTGATAATCAAGGATGCTAACCGGCCCATGAGGCATTAGTGTTGAAATAGCATGTTTATAAATAAGCTGTGCATGACCCTCTCGACGCAATAAAATTGTATTGGTATCGAACCAAGTAATATTCCCTTGCAATTTGACTCCATTTACTAAAAAAACAGTGAGAGGGGTTTTGTTTTTTCGAATATGATTTAAAAAAGCATCTTGAACATTGACTGATTTTTCATGAGACATTTGTCTCTCCTTAATTATTTTATTCGTCTGATTGTAATCCTTAGTGAAAACTCCTGGCAATGGTTGGAAGAAGTTTTCTAAGTTTTACGCCCTATCTAGTTAACAAATTATAAATTTAGTGCCTTTTTTTGTAATTCAAATAGTTCTGAAGCCCCTTTTTGTGCAAGCGTTAACATATCCATAAACTGCTGTTGATCGAATGGATTTTTTTCGGCACACGCTTGAACTTCAATTATTTTTCCACTTGCGGTCAAAACAAAGTTTGCATCCACATCTGCTGAAGAATCTTCAACATAATTGAGGTCTAACAAAGCTTTTTGGTCATGTATTCCACAAGAAATAGCGGCAACTTGGTCAGTAAATGGGATTGATGATATGTGTTTTTTATTAACCAATCTTTGCATGGCTTGATAAAGCGCAACGTACGCACCTGTGATACTTGCTGTGCGTGTTCCACCATCTGCTTGCAAAACGTCACAATCTATTTTTATTTGTCGCTCTCCTAATGCTTTAAGGTCAACTATTGCGCGAAGACTTCGCCCAATAAGTCGTTGAATTTCTTGAGTACGTCCAGATTGTTTGCCTTTCGCTGCCTCTCGGTCAACTCTGTCTTGAGTAGAACAAGGAAGCATTCCGTATTCGGCTGTAATCCATCCTGTTTTTGTATTTTTTAAAAAATGGGGGACTTTTTCTTCTATTGTAGCTGTGCACAGCACATGAGTATCTCCAAATTTTACAAAACAGGAACCATGAGCAAATTTTGCAAACCCAGGTCCCAAGAAGACAGAGCGAAGTTCATTAGGATTACGTTTATCGATGCGAGTCATAATTTATATATTTTAATTTTTTACAGACTACCTGCAAAAGACAAACATTAGAATAGCAAAAATGCTCTTCCTAAGAAGAGCATCTCGCTATGCATTAAGAAATACCAGCAATAATTAGCCAGCCTTAACCGCTGCTGTTACCGCGGGTTCTGCCTTCGAAACTTCAGGCTTAACCACTCCAGGTTCCGCTGCTTTTTCTACTGTTACCGCGGGTTCTGCCTTCGAAACTTCAGGCTTAAGCACTCCAGGTTCC
>Ga0207938_1000063_pt1 | contig 16919 bp, 11 predicted proteins | sample LakMenEpi15Mar12_FD_150671 | JGI IMG/M metagenome (GOLD analysis project Ga0207938, IMG submission 150671) | Freshwater microbial communities from Lake Mendota, WI - 05MAR2012 deep hole epilimnion (SPAdes) | ecosystem: Environmental > Aquatic > Freshwater > Lake > Epilimnion/Euphotic zone ...
ACTTGACTTTGAAATCTTAAATCACAATCATTTCTTGATAAAAATATAAAATCATTCAACGTTGAGTTTATATTTACAATTTTTTGAATAGATTTACCCAAACCACCAGTTATTAAAATTTTCATTTATATTGAATAATAGATTTAACTCATTAATAATCTATCTACAATGATTTCTTGTTGTTCTCTTTCATATAATTGTTAAAAAAAAGAAAAAGTTTTTCTCTTTCATTTTCACTTGTTTCATCATCAGCTTCGTTGCCACTTAACTTATTTTCATCAGCTTCCTTGGCATTTACCGCAATGTCCTCCCACCATTTTAAAAATTTGTAAAACTTGTTGGCATCTTCTTTGTCATCTTCCTTGTCATCTTCCTTGTCATCTTCCTCGTCATCTTCGTTTTCATCTTCCTTGTCATCTTCCTTGTCATCTTCCTCGTCATCTTCGTTTTCATCTTCATTGTCATCTTCATTGTCATCTTCATTGTCATCTTCATTGTCATCTTCATTGTCATCTTCATTGTCATTGTCAGTTGGTTGGTTAAATTGAGAAACGTTGTTGTTGTTGTTGTTGTTGTTGTTAAAAATATAGCCTCTAGTGTAAAATGAGTAAACAGGAATAGCTAACGAAGATGATAATAAGCCTGCAACTAATTGTCCCAATGTTTGAAATAGTTGTTTAGTGAAAATTTGGTTATAATCCAAGTTGCATTCGTTTGACATTTCTGTGGGTTTTAATACGAAAAGATTTCTTATTTTTAAACCAAATTTGTTTTTATAATTATAATTATCATTATTATTATCATTATCATTATCATTATCATTATTAAATGAAGAGAAAAGCTTAAAATTCAAATTTACGAAGCTGATCCTGGTGTATGTTAGGTGGATTTCAAGCCTAATAATCACAGCATTATTATACTATATATTACTATTATGGTAACAATTTAAACAAAGTATCCCCCCCCCACATCATATTATGAACAGTTACTTTGTATGTTGTATTGTCAATCTTGACAAATGTTGAAAATATATGAAATCCAGATGCAACTATTAAAAGTTGTACGATTTCTAAGCATTTTTTATAAATTAATGTTTTTCTATCTCCCGATGGGTCTACTAATGTACATTGGTTGTATATTGTATCAAATTTCGCAGTGTCTGCCAAATCATCTGTTAAAAATATAAAATTGTAATCAAAGTCAAATATACTATTTAAACTCATTATTGTGTTTATAATTATACAATAAATAAAATATACATAATAAATGAAATATACAAAATGATAATTAAAACTTATATTAGCGACTCTTATATTGGTGTTAGTAAAAGATGAACAATGATTGTTTATTTTTTATATAATTTTTTCGTGTAATTTGTAAAGATAATTTATTTCATATTATAATGTCGATAATATATTATGATAAAGCTACAGCCATAGAAGAATCTTTAAAAAATAATACATTAGTTTGTAACAAAAATATCGTAGAATATTTTACAACTAAAAATTACAATAACTTTTTAAAAATAATAAATAATAATAATAATAAAAATTTTTATGAATTTATATCTGGAAAAAACCATATATGCTTTTACTATGATATAGAAATTTATAAAAAAGAAAAAATAAATGATGAAAGTAACGAAAGCGAAGGTAACGAAAGCGAAGGTAACGAAAGCGAAATGGATTATTATGATGATTATCAAGATATCCTAAGAGATTGTATAGAATCAGTTCAGGGTATTATTAAAATGGAGTTTCCTAATATTCAGACAAAACGTATTATTTTAGAATCTCACTCTGATAAAAAAAGATCATTTCATATTATTTTACGTTTTAAAGACACTCAAGATGATTATAAAGAAATTGTTTTTAAAGATGTACAGCAAATTAAAAAATTATATAAAAAATTCAAATTAGACCAATATAAACAACTCGGGAAATATATAGTAGACCCAAGTGTTTATAGAGAAGGGCTTTTTAGAACTTTTCTTAGTTCTAAAAATGGCGAAAATAGACCACTTGTAAAATCAAAATATAGTGACGATTTTAAAGATATAGAAACATTTGTAGGTTATTTACCAAAAAAATATAAAATTTACGATCCGGCAATTGAAGAATTTGAAATCATAAATAGTGATATAAATGATATAAATAGTGGTATAATTGATATTCGCAATGATATTCTTGTCGTAAATGTACCAGAAGAATTAAATCAAATTGATAAGGAAATTATTAAAAAATTTATACAAATAGAATTCCATCATTTCCCTAATAAAATAAGAGATGTATTTATTGATCAAAGTCATAATTGTATTGTTGTATCCCTAATAGAACGTTATTGTCCATTTTTAAATAGAGAACATAGAGGTAATAACCAATATGTATTAATAGATACATGTAGCGCAAAACAAAAATGTCACAATACAGATTGTAACGTGGATAAATATAATGAAATTAAAATTAGAGATTTTCCTAAAGAAATTAACGAAATTATTAAGAAATGTTTAAAAATAAACAAACAAGAACTCCAACTTATAGACAACGCAATAATTGAATGCAAAAATTATATCAATGAAAATTTTGACAAAGATGTTAAAGAAGTTCGTTTTGATCGTAAAGAAATGATTTTTAGAGGAAGTGTCGGTGATAAAAGTCTTGTAGGTATATTAAAGGGTAAATGTCCAGAATGTAACGTAGAACATCATATAAGTGATAATGGGTATTGTATTAAATGTAAAGTATGTCAAGCTGTTTTCCCTAGAACACAAATTATCCCATTAGACGATCGGTATAAAACTCTTAATAGTTTTTGGATGAATTATAATCAATTGGTTAATCATGGAACTATTAATAATATCATTAATATCTATAATAATTCTGAACTTGACTTTAGCTGCGATATAAAATTAGATAATGGTATCTTTAAAAATAATGAAATTACAAATATTGTCAATCAAGTACTTGATGGACACAAAATAACAATGATTTCTAAATTACTCTTTGTTATAAATAAAGACTTTGTATATTCTAAAAATAATTGGTACAACTTTAATGGATCTATATGGAGATGCGATAATGATAATATTGAAATGAAAAAATCAATCATGGATTTATCTAAACTTTTCGATAAAATTAAAACATATTATGACGATAAAAAAACAGATGAAACTACAATGACTTTAAATAAAAATATTAAAAGCTTGATTAATAAATTCCATAAACCAGGGTATCAAGATGATATTATAAAGGGTGCTAAAATTTATAATAATAATGAAACATTTGTTAATAATTTAAATAGTAAAAAACATATAGTCCCATTTACTAATGGCGTATACGATTTACTAGAGAGAAAATTTAGAACGACAAAAAAAGAAGACTATATCAATCTTACTATGAATTACCAATACTCTTCAGAATCCAAAAATCCAGAAGTTTATACATTTTTAGAACAAGTTTTGCCAAATAAAGGAGTTAGAGATTATGTTCTTAAAAAAATGAGCGAATGCTTGAATGGAGATATACCTAATACCTATTTTTTAATGTTTATAGGTGATACGGGGGCTAACGGTAAAAGTCAACTCTTGAATCTTATGAAACTCACCATGGGAGAATTCGGAGAAAAAGTTGAAGTTACACTTTTAACTCGTAAAAGAAATAACGCAAATGAAGCAAATACTGAAAAAATTAAATTAATGCATAAAAGATTTGCCTTTTTAAGTGAACCAGAAGATGGTGAAAAAATAAATATAGGTCTATTAAAAGAACTAACTGGAAGTGAAGAAATAGTCGCTAGAGGACTTTACCAAGAAGCCATGTCTTTTGTTATGGAAGCTAAACTTTTCTTGGCTTGTAATGAATTACCAGAAATTAAAGGAGAAGATACAGCACTTTGGAGACGTATTCGTGTTATAGATTTCCCTTCCAGATTTATTGATGATCCAAAAGAATGCGGAGAATTTAAAATTGATAGAACACTCCCTTCTAGAATGAGAGAAGATGTCAGTTGGAGACAAACTTTTGTTAATATTCTTATTGATTATTACTTTAGAGATATTAAAGAACCAGTTGAAGTACAAGTTAAAACAAACGAATATAGACAGGAAAATAACGATTTTAATAATTGGCTTGATGAAAATATTGAAGAAAAGAAAGGTGGCGTATTGAAATTAAAAGATGTTTGTGAATTATACATCGGAAAACCTAAAATATCACCACGCGTTTCCAATAAACATAAATTAGAAATAGAAAAATATATCAAGGGAAAATACAAAAATATATTGGAAAAATATAAAGATTCAAGTTACAACGGCGAACGTTATAAAGGATGGGTCGGTGTGCAAATTAAAGAAAACTAATTAATCTTCCATTATACCAAGTATTAATTTCTTATAAAGTAAGAATATATTATATAACACAACCACTAAATACATAATAGCAAATGATCTGCCCTTTTTATTACCAGTATATAAATTTATCGCATTTACTATTATAGCAAGTATCGCATTTACTATGACTAATGTATATTTTAAAATATACAGTTCCATTTCTTCCATTTATTACATAATACAAATATTTTAAATATAATTAATACATTTTCTATTTAAATATAACCTTCTATTATTAATTATTAATTATGTGCGGTATATTAGCATTAATTGAACAAAATAAAGTAAATACTAATCCTGAAAAAGCCGACGAAGTTTTTAAAGATTATAAATCCATTATTTATTCAGTTTATTCTGATTTAGATCATAGAGGTCCAGATTCAAAAGGTAATAATTTAATCATTGATCCAAATTTTAAAAAAACAGTCTTGATGTTACATACAAGATTGAAAATTTGCGGAGACAACACAACACAACCATTAATTAATAACGATAATACTATTTATTTGATAGTTAATGGGGAAATTTTCAACTGGAAAGAACTATCTGAAGAATTAAATTACAATTGTACTAAATCTGATTGTGAAATCATTTTCCCTTTGTATGAAAAATATAAAGATGATCTAAGTACTTTTTTTAACAAGCTAAATGGACAATTTTCACTCTTTTTATATGATCTAGAATCACAACACGTACTTATTGGTAGAGACCGAATTGGTGTAACACCTCTTTATATAGGAACTAACAATGAAGAAAATAAATTTGTAGTGACATCTGAATTAAAATGTTTTAAAGATAATTTAGCAACCCATATTCAACTTTTCCCACCTAGAAAATACATTCATGCAAATGTTAACATCCATTCATCAAATTTTACTAATTTTTATAATGATTATATTGATTTTAATCAAAAATATTCAAATATTTCTACATTTGATGAAATTAATATCACTAAAAATAAAAATATTATAACTCAAAATATTAGAGATAAACTAACAAATAGTGTAAAATTAAGATTAAAAGATCTGGTCACAAACGATGATGATGACCATGATCATCCTGATTTTGGTGTCTTGTTATCCGGTGGACTAGATAGTAGCTTGATAGCTTCTTTAGTCGTCTCATTAGCAGATGAACTTGGATACACTAAACGTATTAAAACTTTTAGCATAGGTGTTGATAAGGATGTACCAGATCTAGTTGCTGCAAGAGAAGTTGCTTCATTTTTAAATACAGACCATCATGAATATTATTTCTCAATTAAAGAAGGTTTGGATAGTTTGGAAAATGTTGTTTTATACACCGAAACTTTTGACTGTACTACAATTAGAGCAAGTACTCCCATGTACCTGTTAACTAAACAAATAAAACATAATTTCACAAATCTTAAAGTTTTGTTTTCTGGAGAATTGGCCGATGAATTATTATGTTATCTTTATGGAGCAAATGCACCATCTGAACAAGATTTTCAACTAGAAACATTGAAATTAGTAAATAACGTTCACCAATTTGATTGTCTTCGAGCAAATAAAACTTGTATGGCAAATTCTATAGAAGTTCGTCTACCATTTTCAGACCCACATTTTGTACATACTATACTTTCTTTGCATCCTAGATGGAAATCCTTCGGAAATGTACCAAATGCATTTAATAAAATAGAAAAGCAAATTTTAAGAGACTCCTTTATCGGATATCTACCCAATTCTATACTTTATAGAAAAAAAGAACAATTTAGCGATGGAGTTAGTGGGTTTAATGGAAAAGAAAATAATTGGATTGATGGTTTAAAAGATTTTTGCGAAAATGCTTTTACAAATTCTCAATTTGATGAAATTAGAAAAACATATACTTACCTCACACCAAACACAAAAGAAAAATTGCATTATAGAATTCTCTTTCATAAAATTTTCTCAAATAAAGGAAATTGTAGCGAAAATACAATTAAACAATGGGAACCTAATTGGTCAACATCTAAAGATCCCAGTGGTAGAGTTCAAAATTTCTGGACCAAAAATTAAATTAAACTAAACTTTTAAAATTAATGTCCTGCTATAATTGATAATATTTCATCTTGTATACCACTCGCATATTCTGGACATAATTTAACTATATTCTTTGTAGCTAAATCTTGAATATTTGTAATTTTATTTTAATTTCTGGACCAAAAATTAAATTAAACTAAACTTTTAAAATGAATGTCCTGCTATAATTGATAATATTTCATCTTGTATACCACTCGCATATTCTGGACATAATTTAACTATATTCTTTGTAGCTAAATCTTGAATATTTGTAATTTTATTTTGAAAATCTATAACATCTATACCAGTAGCATATTTTATTTCATAATCGTTAAAAATATCTTTTAAAGCCCATAAATAAGCACAACCATAATTCGCATGCAATATAGCTACTAATGGACTCTTGTCTTGTTTACTAGCTAATGACCATCGCGCACTTCCTCTCATAATTCTTGATATAATATGTGATCTATAATCATCTAAAGACGATCTCCTCGCACAACAAACTGTATAAAACATTAATATACAACATAAAAATATTATTAAAATATTATTGTTCATAATATCTTTAACGGTTATTTTAATTATTTCTTTTAAAATAAACTTTAATTGTTTAATTACCATTTGTGACTTTTATATACTGCAATTAATTTATCTTCAAATTCATTTACAAAAGAAGTGTAATCGCATATTGGACCATTCACAAAAGCACTTCTTACTGTATTCTTTATATCTCTAAATTTATCTAGATTGTTTGCAAAATAAACAGCTTTATCAATATATTCTTGTTGAGAATATGTTACATATTCATCTAAACCACAGTTTTTCATTAAACTACTTGTTACATTCTGAGAATGATAATGACGTACATTGTCAAATAATGTTAATATAGGAACGCCCATCATTAAACTCTCACAACTTGTCGTTGTTCCAGAATATGGAAATGTATCAACCGCAATATCCATCTTGTTGTAATCTGGAAGATGATCACCATATGTATCAGAATATGGCAATATTGTTACTCTATCTAATACACTTTTGTCCTTGAATGTATTTAAAAATTGATCGTGCAATTTAGGTGTTAAAAATTCCTTTGTTTTAATTGCTAAACGTGCCGTTGGTGCAGCTAATAAGATTTTCTCCCATACACCCACAACCATCTCATTAACCTTGTTGTATCTATTAAATGTACCAAATGTTATATAACCATTTTTAACACACGGTGGTTCGCTAATTTGAGGAATATTCTTAATCCCCATACTTGGTGTATATGCCAAAAAACATTTGTCCATAAATACAAACTTTTCTTGATAATATTTTTGAGACTTTTCACTGTCGCAGAATTTATCAGTTATACGGTAATCCATCGATTTTATACCACTAGAATTTGGATAACCGCAATAACTAATCTGAATAGGTGCAGGCTTTAATACAAAAGTATCTAAACGGTTATCACCAGTATGTGCAGATAAATCAAACAAAATATCAATATTATCCTTCTGGATTTCAGTCTTTAATTGTTCTGGTGTCATATTCTTTACCACATGCCATTTACATTTTGGAAACATTTCCTTTAATTGTACAACCTTTACCGAATAACATGTTACATCAAATAAATCATAGTTTAAATTATTCAAAATACTATGAATAAAATAACTCACAGGATGACATATAAAATCACCAGATACAAATCCTATATTTAATTTACTACCTGATTTCAATAATTCCCCCTTTGATTCACAATTTACAATATATTTTTTAATTTCATAATTTGGACATGATACCCGGTAATCCTCTACCACTACAGGATATATCTTGTTAATAGATTTGTGAATCTTGGCAATGTACATCGGATCTTCTATTAAATGAGATATGTAATTTGAATCAAGCAACTTGTTTTGATATGCTAAAGAAAGTCTAGGCTTATACTTTAATGCCTTGTTATATCCATCAATAGCACCAATGAAATCACATTCGTAACACTTTGCTAATCCCATATTCATATACATACTCGCAATCAACATGTCCTTATCCACTGATATATGTGCACGTAAGTAATTTTCAATACCTTTTGTATAATGAAAAATAGCCTTGTCTGTAATACGTAATTCAGTGTAAACTACACCAATTTGATTATTTACATCCGGATCTAAAGGATCTATCTCATATGCTAAATTAAAATAATATAACGCAGTATCACGATCTTGTACAGTAAAATAAATACTTCCAAGACCATTTAAACATTTCACTTTAAACTGGGACAATGACAATCTCGTATTTTCTTCCAATTTATCATTTGATAATATTAAATCAATAATACCTATAGCCAATTTGTAATGATAAATACTACTATCCAATTTATGCACTCTATGATACATAAAACCAAAATTGTAATGTAACTGATAATCACATGGATCTACTATTAAAATTTGATTCAAAAATACCAAATTCTCTTCAGCATTTGGATTAAATATAGTTAGATATAAAAATACCATCTTTAATAGTTCCATTCCACCTTTGTGGAATGGCTCTATACCTAACACTTTTCTAATATGCGCAATAGACATGTATAATGTATTACGCTCAACATCATTAAATCCATCTCTGTTCATATGAAGACCAACCGTACGTACCAATAATTCTGCACTTATATAGTAAACAGTCTTTATCTCTTCCTTGTGCCTTTGTACAACAAATTGATTCAATTCATCTAAATATTTAATTATACGACTAGTCATTTTTAAACATTCCATATATCCTTCATTATCTGTCCTCTTTTCCACAATTAAGGTCTCCTGAGCCTTATTATACACTCTTGTAGCATTTCTATATTCTTCTAAAAATTCATCTATTGTTTCAATACTGCCTTTAATTTTATTTTCATTTGTGTTTTTAATTTTTTTTATAATAGTCATATGATTTAAAATATTACAAAGTTTTAAATTACTTTTTTTAACGTGATTTAATTAATCACTTTTTTATTTACTTTATCTTTCAATTTATCCCAAGCTATATCCATAATATCCAGTTCTGTCTTTGTAACAACATTTGTATCAACAAACAAGATTTTTGTATTATTTGTATTATTTGTATTATTTGTAATATTAAATCCTACATACCCCACAAGTCTATCATTCTTAGGATACAACTCAAATCTAGAGACTTTCAACGTGTAATTAGCATTAAAGTTAACAGTTGGAACATATATATATCCAATAAGATTTGTTTCCTTTAAAACATTTGATTCCCAAGTATTTACATCCACCTTTATTTTAGTCCAAGCATAATTAATTATTTCTTGTAAAGTAAAACCCTCTACTAATTTTTCATCAACAAATTCATATTCAAAATATTTGACTCTGTTATTTACATTACATATTATATCAAATCCAACTACAGCTGGTATTTTACCAGTTCTATCTAATAGTATTTTACTAATATGTATTTTTATCTTAGACATTTTATATACAATGCACGAATAAAATATTTTTTTTTAAATATATGAAAAACACACTTGATTTTCCAATTTAATTTAAAAACAAAATGAATTTTAAACTAAATATTTGTATTATTAAAATGAAAAATACACCTACAATTAACACATCGGAGGGACAAACGATTTCAGAAGAAGATTTAAAAAAAATAAGAAGAAAAGTAAAAGCACTCAAAAAACGTCCTCAACCTGAACAAAGAACACCAGAATGGTATAGTGCTAGACATAAAAGAATTACTGCAAGTGAAGCTGCTAGTTGCTTATTCAATTCAAAAAAAACATGCGAACCATATGTACAAGAATTCAATATACAAAATTTTAAATATAAGGATACTGAATCATTAAATCATTACGAAACAAGAGAAGATTACATTATTAAAAAATGCGATTCGTTTTATGGAAAAAATGTATTCAAAGATACTATTTATACACTTTGGGGTAAAAAATATGAAGAAGTTGCAAATACACTTTACTGTCAATTAAATAACACAACGGTTATAGAATTTGGTCTCGTATCACATTCTAGATTAAAATGGTTAGCAGCTAGTCCAGACGGTATTACACCTGATGGTGTTATGTTGGAAATTAAATGCCCAAAAAGTAGAAAAATAGATGAATCTCGAGTACCTATACATTATTGGATACAAACTCAGATACAAATGGAGTCCATTGACCTAGATGTATGCGATTTCTTTGAATGTGAAATTGAAGAATTAGAATCTGAAAGTCAATTTATAGATAGAGAAATTGTCGGTAAACAAGCTAAAGGTATTGTACTACAAATGGCAAATAGTGGACCTGATCCTAAATTTATTTATTCACCGCATCATATTAAAACTACAATAGAATATATAGATTGGAAAAATCAACAAATGTCTTTACGTCAAGATCTTATCCCTTCTTATTTCTTTGTAAAAAAATACAATAATCAAAGAGTACATAGAAGTAAAATTTGGTTTGAAAATGTAAAAGACGAATTAAAAAAAACATGGAATCTTCTTATGCATTTACAAGAAACTAAAGATAATTTTTATAAATATAAAGAATCTATTCATATTATAAAAAGTAAAAAATTTTATGAACGTTATGATGCAACACAATGCGAAATTGAAGACGATACTTCTACATTTATATATAATCAAAATACTAAAATAGAAAATGACAAAATTGAAAATAATCAAAATACTAAAATAAATGACAAAATTGAAAATGACAAAATTGAAAATAATCAAAATACTAAAATTGAAAATAACAAAATTGAAAATAATCAAAATACTAAAATAAATGACAAAATTGAAAATGACAAAATTGAAAATGACAAAATTGAAAATGACAAAATTGAAAATAATCAAAATACTAAAATAAATGACAAAATAGAAATTAGTGAAATTTGTTTAATAGATTAATTTTGTTTAATTAAATTATTTATATAATATAAAAAGATATTAATGATTGTAAAATATTATATAAATCCAATTACTGGAAGAATTATTAAATCATCTGGTAAAACTTTTAATAATTTAGAAAAAAATAATTATTCTATACAAAAAGATAATTGTCTATACGATATTAAAAGTGCAAAAAGATGTTTTTCTAAACTTTTAAGAATATATCCTGATACAATATACCCATCTTCTAATTTCACAAATATACCAAAAACATTTAATATTAGTTTTATTAGTGGATTTAGAGCTTTTATTAAAGATGGGGATAATATTATAGGATTTATTGATAAAAATGGTAGTATTTATAGATTAAAGGAATATATTAATATCAATACTTTGCAAAAAAATGTACCTATCGTAATTGATTATAATAATATTTTACCACAAATTGTAGAAAAATTAGAAAAAATTAATGATGATATACAAAAGAAAGTAGTTTATCAAATTTCTAATACACAATCTTTTAAAAATGTAAATATACTTTTTAACAATGTACAAAAAGATTTTATACCAATTAAAAAGAAAATGGATAAAAAAGAACATGATAAAATTTTAAATATATACAATCATAATTTAATTAAAAAACCTCTCGCAAAATCGACTTTTGATATTCAAACTTATCCAGTAATAATAACACCACCTATAACACCACCTATAACACCACCTATAACACCGACAATCTTAACTTATCCAGAAATAAAAGTTCCACCGGTTACATCTACTACTGTTTCTTCATCTGATATTTCAACTATTTCTTCATCTGATCTTTCATCTAATATTTCAACTACCACTATACCTATACCTATATATAAACCACCATCCTCAACTAATATTTCAACGGTTTCTTCATCTGCTTCTGAAAAAGATTTTGAACTAGGTTGGGTTAATGATTCATTAATCAAAAAAGTAATAAAATTGGATTCAGATAAAGGTTCATCTAATTTAAAAATTATTCAAGATGATAAAAATAATATCATTGGATATAATAGTGATAATGTACCTTACATTACTATTCGGTAAATTCGCCTTACATTACTATATTTTTTTATTTTTAATTAATTTCTAAGCAAAAATTAATTTCTAAACAAAATGTAATATGAATTCTAATTGTATAATAGAATATATAAAAGTAAAATATCCACATATAATCGCAAATGGGGATTTTTTTTGTATTTTGAAAAATAATAGCATAATAGGATTTTGCGATTGTACAAAAATGGACAATCAAAAAATTTTATCACTTACTAAACCTATTAATGTAAATCAAAATCTCCCAATTATGAAATTCTTATATAATACTGTGGAAAATTTACCAATGGTAAAGTTACAAAAACAAAGAGAAAGAATTTTAATAAAAAATATTAAAAATATATTGAAAAAGAATCAAATTTATACATACAATGCTTTTTATGATAACGAAATGGATGATTTCATTTTTATTAAAAGCGAATATGAAAAATATATAAACGATATCAAAAAACAAATGCAACTTGATCAAAAAATGATTGAAATATGTAAAAAAGAAATAATGTATAATATTAATCCTTTACTAAAAAATATTCAAATATATAAAAATGGTGTCGTTAATTATTTTTCATCTATTGATGACCTTGACATGAAAATTACAAAGAAATTTTATAAAAAAAATAAAAATAATTGTAATTTTCTAATAAGGAATTTAGATTTATTATGTAATTCGCAACAATCAATACCTAAAGAATCTAATTTACTACTAGATAATATTATTATTTTAAAGAATGAATTTGAAGAATTAAAAAGATTTTTCAATAAAGATAAATTGTATATTATTTTATTAAATGGTTATAAAGATCGTTCTAAAAAATATATATTAGGAAATAAGGATAATATAATAAAATCAATAAGAGAGTATTATACAAAATGGTATGACTTGTACGATACACAAAATGATTTACAAAGTATACATTATTATAAAACACAAGTAATAAAAAATATTTTGCTTATAGAAAATTTATTAAAAGATATTGTTGAAAAACACGAAACAATCAACTCTAAAATATTAAATAGAAATATTATACATATATATTCGGCATTAAAACATTTGTTAAATGATCAATTAATTAATTTATCATTTAAAGGAAATGTAATAATTAATCAATCTAAAACAGAATCTAACAGTTCGTCCGATGAAATAATTCAAAATATAGATAATTCAGAAAAAAATATAAAATATAGATTAAAAAGAATAAGAGACTTATTATATTTAAATAATAAAACACTTGTCAACAAAGATAATAGTAATGTAAAAAATGAATTAGTATACAATTTTATAACATTAAATAATATTTTTTTTAGAAAACAAAGAGTTGTTAAAGAATTAAATGATATTATACAAAATGAAAATATTTTTATAGAAGATTATATTTTAATTCATTTTGAAAAAATTAAAAATAATATAGATAAACATGTTGCTTTTTTAAATTTACAAGAAATAATTAATAGTATATATTTTAAATATTATAAAATTAAATCAACTAGAAATAAAATCCCTGAAAGTTTTTATACAAATATCACAAATATATTACACTTTTGGAACTATAATATACTTTATTATCTAAATCAAGATTTATCTTTAGCAAATATCATAGATGATTTAATTAAAGATGTAAAAGTATATATTAGAATTAAACCATTGGTCGGTATAAAAGATAATTATATAAAATCAAACGAAAATAGTATCTCTTTAAATGAAAAAACATATAACGGATTTGAAAATATATATCCAGATAATTTTACAAATTTAGATGTTTATATTGGTAAACAAGATTTTGACAACGTATATTCGTTAGACAACATTAATTTTTTAGAAAAATTTAAAATGGTACCTAATGGATTTTATAACGCTTTTAATAAATTACAAACAGGTTATTCTGTCTTTTTATACGGTAATGGTATTTCTGGATCCGGTACTTCTTATACATTATTTGGAGAAAAAGGTATACCGGGCATAGTACAATACGGGTTGGCAAATTTACAAAACGTATCATCTATAAAATTAAAAAATTTGTTTGAACAATACGTGTATAGTACAAATGATACATCTATTAAGGGTAATATACATAATTTAATAAATCTAGTACCACAATTAAATGAATATTTTTCTATCGATGAAACTACTCAATTTTCTGAAATAATTCCTAGTTATATTAATTTAAAATCTTTAGAATTAAGAGAACTAGATGATTTATTAGAAATTATAGAAACTCATAGAACAAAAATGAATAGAATTAAATATTTACCGACTAATGTCGGAAACGGTAGTGAAAAAAGTTCTAGATCAACTCTTTATTATATATTTGAAATCAATTTTAATAATGGAGATAAAACACTTTTTACTGTAGTTGATAGTTGTAGTCAAGATACACCACGTGATGTTTATAATTTATTTATTGATTCAAACAATATGAAATTAGAAAATTTTATGATATGTAATAAGGACGAGGGTATAGAATTTGTAAAAAAACATGTTAAAAATAATATAAAAGAAGATTATACACCAGATTTTATATATCAATGTTTGCAAGAATCTATTTATAATAACGAAACAAACAATCATTTTAATTATTACATGAATTCTAAAAATAATTATTATGATAAAATAAATTATCACAAGATTGACGAATATGAATATGATAAATCAATGTTTTTTGTAAATCCTAAATTTGAATATAAAAAAATTAACAGAAATAATAACTGTCTTACAATTCCTATTTTGCAATTTATAGAAAATATGGCTCTTAATCTTATAATCAAACAATTAAAATATTACCTTATTTATAATATAAGAAATGAATTATCAAAATATACACAAACAATACAAACATTGAATTTATCTGAAAATATTAATAGTAAAAAACTCTTAGGCACTTTACCGATACTAATAACTTCACCTGAACCTGAACATTCTGAACAAATTTTTGATTCACAAAAACATTCTAAACATTCTGACGATTCGCAAAAATATTCACAAAAAGTAATAAAAATTATTATTCAAAAAGAAATCTAAACGTTTTTTGATAAAAATTTTTTTAAAAGTTATACTAATGTCAAGTTCATATAACTTTAAAGATAATTTAACAATCGATAACAACAAATATCTTAAATGGTTAGACGTTACTGGTACGTCTAGATCTAACGTCATATGTTTAGATAGTAATAATAATGTCAATATAAACTCTCATTTTGGAAGTCTATCCTTAAATTCAAATTCTAATTATACATTCTTGAATTCAAATGTATTATTTAACAATAGTATCGGAATTGGTTTTATATCTACATCTGATATTAATAGCACACTCACTATAAAAAGTAATAATTTTATTAGTTCGAATAATAATGACGGATATCTTGGTATTACAGGTGATACAGATCTCTCTCAAAAATCAAGAATATTATTATATGGTTCGAATCATACTGATAACCCATCACAACTACATTTATATGCTGGAAATAATCCCAATGGATTTATAAAAATGTATACTGGACAAGATTCTTTAAAATTCCAAATATTACAAAATGGCACATCAACCTTTATGCCTAATGGTACCACGAGTCGTCTTATTATACAAGATCTTTTAACTACAATAACAAATGATATCGTAATAACTAGTTCTACAGAAAGTCATAACGCTTCTACTGGCTGTCTTCGATTATCTGGAGGTATTGGTATAAAGGGAAATCTATACGTAGATGGCACTATTAGTTTAAATAACGCAACTGGTAATATTAATTTTGATAGTACACAAATAAGTACAAGTTATACCGCAGGTGCTATTTTTCTATCTGGTGGTATTGGTATTTCTACAACTGTTAATTCTTCTTCTGTTAGTGCAGGGGGTGCTTTAAGTATAGCCGGAGGTGTAGCTATTGGAAAAGATACTTATATAGGTGGTAAATTAACAGTTTTTAGCACACAAATACCTACAAGTTCTCAAACTGGAAGTTTTGTTTTACATGGCGGAATGGGTATAAATGGACCCATCTTTTCTAGATCAGATAATCACCCACAAATTAACTTGTCACCTACTACTAATGGCGAAGAAACAACTATTGTTTTTTATTCAGATAATGATTTTAGTAATACTCTTGATTCTTCTTGGAAAATTGGACAAAAAAATGGATCATTTAATATTTACAATTCATCTTTAAATCACATTTTTACATCAAGTTCAAATGGAAATATTGGATTCTTTTGTAGTGATCCTACCCGTACATTACAACTCGGTTATGGTAATGCTTTTTCTATTTCGTCTAATATGAGTATTATTGGTACAAAGAATACATCTGATCTCCATGACCCACAAAATACAAGAATTGTTTTAAATGGTAATACAAATCTAAATTCGACAGGATCAATTCAATATTTCTCAAGTGGAGGTGATCATATCTGGTATTCAAAAACAAATACTACAATGACATTGCATTCAACCGGAAATTTAGATATTGATGGATCATGTACTATCAATAATTCAAGTAATTTAGAAAATGGAGGAGCTTTTACTGTTCTTGGAGGAGCTTCTTTCCAAAAAGATGTT
>Ga0207938_1000065_pt1 | contig 16612 bp, 16 predicted proteins | sample LakMenEpi15Mar12_FD_150671 | JGI IMG/M metagenome (GOLD analysis project Ga0207938, IMG submission 150671) | Freshwater microbial communities from Lake Mendota, WI - 05MAR2012 deep hole epilimnion (SPAdes) | ecosystem: Environmental > Aquatic > Freshwater > Lake > Epilimnion/Euphotic zone ...
TTAAATTCTTTTTGATTTTTAAAATGATTTTAGAAATTGATTTCAATGCCTGAGGCTTTAATGTTTTTCAAAATCGTGTATAATAAATGAAAACAGTGAATGAAAATAAACCAATTTTCAAAAATGAAATTTTTGAAAGATACCATTCCTAACAAATATTTTTAAAATGAAATTTTAAAAGATACAAACAATCAGAGATTGAAAACAAAAATTAACTTTAATTAATAAATCAAATATTGATTTATTAAATGAATTCAGACAAGGCGGGGCTGTTTTTTCTTTTTGTTTTATTAATTAAAGTTTGTAACATTTTTTGTAAGAGTTATTAAGAATTCTAAGTAAGTAATGTCAATTAACTTAACGACAACTAACACGCTTTAACAATGTTTCATTGTATTCGTTTAAATAGATTTCATATATAGTTCTCTCATAGTTATAAGTATTATATTTTATTTCTTTAAGTCTTTTTATTTTAATAGTATTCATAAGTTGTAAAGGCTCTAAATCCTCTATTTCATTTTGTATATTACTTTTACAAATACCCATTTTATTTATCACTACTTGTCATTACAGTTGATAATATTTTTCCCATCATAAAAGATATAATATTAATATAACTGCTTGATTGTTCGCAACTTCCATTAGCCTTAATTAACATCACGCTACAAAACCCAAGCACAGACATAGAGAAAACAAACTGTCCTGCATATGCCACAAAATGAGAATCTAATTCAAAACAACATGACTTCCATGGTTTATGTTCATCTTTTTGTTCATATTTAACTTCGTCCATATAATATACTTAGATATTTTATTTGATTCCAAAAATTATATGAACTTTATTAGGTAAAATCTTTGTAACAAACGATTTAAATTTTGTTTTTGGTATCTGGTTGTATCTCCATTCGGTTGGATGGTGCTGGTGATATATATCTTTTTGTTTTAATTTATATCCATTTGATTTAATATATTCTTCTGCTTCACGTTCTGTAAAATCTTTTTTCATAAAATATACATTATGCACTTCCATATATTATATACAAGATTTAAAACATATTGAGTTAGTTTTTAAATCTTTTAATAAATCTTTATTTTTTGCTATATTTTTAATTAAATCTATACAAACACTTATAATAGGTTCATATCTTTCATAATCATCAATAGACATAGTATTTTTTAATATATTTAATACAAAACTTTTTTTATCATCTAATTTACATTTTTGAGCATCGCCCATTAATTTGATAATGGTTGTTAAAACATTTTCAATCATTATATATAATTAGAAATTAAAAAACACCAAATCTTTGAACCTTTAATCTTCCTTGTCCATTTGATTGAGGCGTCCCCATTATTCTTACACATTGATTAGTACAAGATGCGGTTGGTATTTGACTTGCTAAAGGTGTAAATTGTCCTGTTATATGAGCACCTGCAACTGAGTCTGGAAATGTTGTGTTATCTGCCCTATAATATACAGTTGTACCATCCCAATATAATAAAAATTTAAAAAAGTTAGTCAAAGCGCCACTCGCTTCTATATTAGATGGAAAATAACTACCTAAATCAACCCATTTAACAGTTGTAGCCGCACCACCTGAATAAATACATATATTAGGGTCATTAGTATCAGAACCGAAACACAACATATTTCTTTGAACGCTTAATTGGGTTGTTTGATTCAGCGGTATAACACTTTGTAACCACCATAAACCGAAGAAATTTTGACAATTATTAGCGTTATAAGCACTATCAGCAATTGCCAAACTATAACTTAACCCAAATGTACTACCGAGATCCATTGTAACATACGCACCCGTACTAACAGTCCCACCATATCCACAGGGGGCTCCATCGGCTAAAGCAACCGTCGTCCATAATCCGCACCCATATTGACGAGTATAATTATTAGTTTTTACCCATGGAGCAGCACTTAAGGCTGTTGAACCAAAAGCAGTAATTAAAGAACTGGATTGAACTGCTGGAACAGCACTACTATTATGTTGATATTGTAACCCATAATATGGTCTATTAATAGTTGCTACATCAAGTATTGAAGCCCCATTTAAATATACTGGACCGTTTATTCGTAATCCGTTAGTAAATGAAGTAATAAGACCAACTATTGACTGGTATTGAGTTTTAATTTGTAAGGCTGTTATGCTTGATTCAACATTACTAATTCTTGTATCTGTTTCTAATGTATTTGTGAAGAAACTTAATAGAACATTATGACCATTAGGAAATCCAGTTATACCTACTCCAGCACTACTTATAAGAACTGGTATTGCAACTTTTTGAGTTGCTGTAATTGTTGGTGTACCTGTTACATTAAATTGTATAAATGCCTCACTTAAGTTTTGGTCTTGAATGTAAATTTCAACCAGCGATGAAATTTGTTTAAAGTAGACTTCAATATCAATATTGTCACGTGTTAAATGAGAGATATATATAATTGTCGATAAAGTTTGAGTCGCATTATTATACGTAATATATCCATCTGCTGGAATAATATCCATACTTGTTCCAGATTTATATAGATAGTAATTACTATTGCCAGAATTTGCTGAAAACTGTAATCTGGTTCCATCTGCCATTAGATATTGTGAAGAAGTTCCGCCATTTATAACTACTTGGTCTGCTTGAATCAACGGCGCTAATACTGTACCAGTTGTTCCTAAATCATCAAACCAAAACATACCACCAAATGTCATCTGAAGACCTACACTAACATTAGTTGGATATCCAGCATAGTCTATGGGTGCTGAACACGCTTCAACGTTTGAGATAGATGGAGAAAATGTCATTGGGGCATTTGCTATAGCATATCTATTCATATGAAAATAATAACCACAAGACATTCGATAGGTTCCAGCGGGTAAAACTTTTCGATCCACTAAGGCTAGATTATTGACGTAATAATCACCAAATGATGTGCTTTGTAGAACTCCAGCAACTGCGTAAGACACGGGATTTCCTTCCTGATAAAATCTAACTATTACAGTGCCAATATCACCTGGGGTCCAATGTGATTTTGGTATTCCGATTCTAAAAATAGAAATTGGCGTTGTAATAGTAAAACGCATACCAACTGAACCCTGAGTATCTGGAGTGTTTGGAGTTAATAAAGACGATGATGATAGGATTAATGCATTATCTAATATAACTGGTGTTGTATTCATAGTTAATCTTCCTTGTGCTATTGTATTTGATGGTATTGCTGTTAAATTTTGTGTTTTTGTATTTATTCCATTTAGACTTAATCCAAGAGGTCCTGTTATATCATAATCGCCTAAATCTAAATCATGAGGTAATACTGTTGGCACACCTATAGGATTACCATTAACAAGAACGTTTAATGCTTCTAAATTAATTGTATTATCTGTTAAAGTTATATGAGCATTATCAGTTAAATTTTGAACTGTATCAGTTGTTAAACCTGTTGTAAATGTAGTTTCTGTATTATTCCCATTAATATCTGTCATATAACTATATTTAGATATTATTTTTAATTATCAACTAAATCATGTTCATGAGCCAGAACTATTTTAAAAGTTATTTCCCAATTCATATTTTGTAAGTCTAATAGATTACCTTCGACGTCTCTTAATGCAATTTCTATTTTATTTAAATTTTGACTATATGTTTTACTTCTTATAATATCATTTAAATCTTGTTCTTGATTAATATAATGAATGATACTACCAAAAGGTTGATCTACAGGAATAAAAGCACCGTAAGATTTATAACCTTTTGAGTCTAAGCAATTCATATTACTAAATGATGTTTCGGCATAAATATTTCTAATACCAGATAAATCAGGCATGAATGTAAGAGGATTAACATTAGGAGCCAACTCAGTTGAATTAAAATTTTCAGTAGTTCTTAATCCTAATAGTTTAAAACATGTTGAACCAACAGATAGTAATATAACAATAAAATTAACAGATTTAAGTTCTAATTTATTTGTTAATGGATTAAGATTAAAACTAACACCTAAGATTGCACCAAGTGAATTATTGAAAGCCGCTAAAAAAGATGTCATATTATAATTACCTACAGGCCATGTAAAAATATTATCTGTAAAATCAACTTGAAATTTTAAAACATTATTAGTTGAATTGACATTATAAAATACATTAGGGATTGAAGCGCCTTTAATTGTTATTCTTTGAATTAAACTTGAATTACCAGTATTATTATAACTGACTTGAATAGGATTAGTAGTAATAGCATAATTATTTTCCCGACTATTTATTTTTAAAATATAATGATACATATATATTATAATAGATTTTATTTTAAAGCATAACTATTTGGAACGTTTCGTGAATTTTTTATAGTCTTTTGCGGTAAGATTGGTTTATTTAATTTAAACTCTTTTGTCATAGGATAATTATTTAATTCATCATTTTGTTTCTTTTGAATGTTTGCATATTGGTAGTATTGATTATCTTTAACTCCTACATATGGTCCGCATCTTATTTCATCATTCATAGTATTACTTGCTTTTTGTTGTTTATTGATTTGTTCTAAATGATATTCAGGATTAAATAAACGACTTTTAATAAATTGTGTTGGCATTTCATTTGGATTTTGTAATTTTTGGCTTATTAATGTATTACCTGAATTATAATTAAAACTATTATCTAACTGAATAACATTATGTAATATTGGTTTATCTTGTTTTGATATACTTGTTAATCTATTAATTGAGGGCACCTTATAAGGCTTTGGATTTGGTATATTATCTCTATATGACATCAATTCATATTCTTTATTTCTATATACTAATGGATTATCAATACCTAATCCTGTAGGATATTCACGAGGTTTAATCAAACTGAAATCAACGAATCTTTTATTTTCTTGTATTAAACCATTTGAAAAATCTCCTTCTCCTTTTAGTTTTCTTGCAATTCTTTCTCGCATACCTTTAGATAAAACAGCGTACATTGAATCTACTATAGCTTTATTTTTTCCTCCTCCACTTGATAATGAAGTATTCATTTTTGTTATTACTGATATATCAGCATCTACATCATCTATAGTTACATCAGTATCGTCTTTATTCTTATCTAAACCAAATGCTTTATTTTCAAATGATAAATATTTATCTGTCATCTTATTAAGATAGGTCATACTTTTATTTAATTCTGAATATATATCACTAACTTGATTGAAGGATAAACCATCTGAAGAATCATATATTTTTTTAATAGCATCATATCTTGCTCTTGCTTGTTTTAATTCACTAAGTGTTGGTATATTTATTGTTTTCGCAAATTTATCATAATATAATTCAACAGTTGATTTATATGCTTTTTTTTCTATTGCTGGTAATGCGTTATATTTATCAACCATATTATTATAAGTATCAATAATAGTTCCTAATCCAACAGAATCCCAAAAATCATTATGTGAAATTTTATTAAAAGTTCCATCTGGTTTAGTTGGCCCAACAGGAGTAATAGGTGGTTTAGTAGGATCTGTTGGTGATGGTTTTGTAGTTGTTCCATTATCATTTAAATCTTTACCAGCCTTAAAAACTTCTTCCAATGAAACTGCGCCAGATGCTAACAAAGCGATTATTAATACTAATAATAAATATTGTCTTTTTGTTAAACTATTAGTTACTCGGCCTCTCGGTCTTCTACTTGGTCCTTGTCTTCTATAACCTCTTCCACCACTTGGATCACCTCCGTCTGGTGGTCCTCCGTCTGGCGGTCCTCCGTCTGGCGGTCCATATCTAAATTCGTTTTCTTCTTTTTCATCTTCTGCTATATAATCTCTAACTAAACCATACTTAACAATTATCGGCGTTAATTCAGCAGTAGTATCATTTGCAACAAGCCATTGTCCTAATTGATAATGACTATTAAACGTTAGATCAGGTTGACCATCTCTTTTAATTACAAAAACTTTTTTCAATGTCATCTTCCCAAATTTTTTACGCAATTCATTCATAACTGATTGTAATTTTTTTTTCACTATATTTGTTTTATTTTTATTATTAATTTGCTTAATTTGTTCTGTTAATATTTTAATATCTTCATCTTCTTCTAATTTAACTTCTTCAACTGTTTTAACTTCTTCTTTTTTATTTAAACGTTCGTTTAATGAAATATCAAAATATGTATCATATGATCCATCGTCTCTTAATATATTTTCCATCTTTCCTAAACTACTTTTAATAGATTTTGGAATATTACTTGTTGAATCATTACTTGTTGAAACATTATTATTTTCGTTTGCATACTTCATTTCTAAAAAAGCTTCTCTATCTTGTTGTTCTATAGTTGTTGGGAAAAAACTATCTAAAGATGATAATGCATCCTGCGAAGACGTTTCTATTGTTGTATCTGGTTTTGTTATTACATCTGGTTCTATTGATGTTGTTTTTAAAGAATCTAATATCTCTGTTATTTTTGTTGCAACTATTTTAGGTGATGGATTTAATATTAAATTTCCTATTTCAAGTAATAATGAACTATTTTCTTTTATTTTATTTAATATATCTGTTAATAATGAAGAACCACTTGGAGAAACAGTTGCAGGACCTGTCGATGTTGATGACGATGAGCGGGTTGATGTTGTATCATTAGATACAGCAATTGTTTTTAAGTTTGTAAATATAAAAATAACATTCTTAATAAATGTTTCTTCTGTTACATCTATATCTTCATTTTGACTCAATGTAGTTATAATTTGAATTAATGTATCTCTTTGTTCATTATTTAGATCTTCTGTTAATGTTAAAAATGTAGTATCTGCAATTGTTTCTCCTCGTCCTTCATCTTTTTTAATAGTTGGATCATCCTTTTTTTCTTCTTCTGTTGGATCTTTAACATAATCATTAAATTGCAATTGAAGATCGAGTGGTATATTATTTTTTAAAAATTGTATTAAAAGTTCCCGAATATATTTCAATATATTATCTTCAGTAATTGAATTCAATAAATATGTAACAAGATCAGCATAACGATTAGTTCCTTTCGTTCTAATTTCTTTTATTTTTAAAAATACATTATTATCTGATCCAACAGGAACCTTCATTACAATGAAATTAATCAAAATCATCATAAAATCTTGTATTTTATCTTCACTCATATTAGTTAATGTATTTTCAATATCAGTTAATGTTAATTCTATTCCACCTCTTGTTTGTCCATATGGATATCCCTGCAATTGTAATTTAATAATACTATAAAATTTAATTAACAATGATACTGAATTTCCTATCTTACTAAATACTGCTATTTCATTATTCAATTCTCGTTGTGCTTCTGTTAATGCGGTTCTTCTTGTTCTGATACTCATTCTTATATCTGATGCAGCTGCCGACCTTGTTGGTGCTATTGATGTATTAAATAAAAAGTTTATTAAAGCTTCCATTTGTGCTACAGTTAAATAAGGGATATCTCCGGTGCCTGGTGTTGTTCCACTACCTAAACCAACTGATTGTAAATTTCTACCTTTGAAAATTGCTGTTAATTCATCATTATAATTAACATATTGAGCATCAAAAAATACTTTAATTGCTTTCTCTGTAAATCCATAATCTATTAAAGATGATACCTGTTTATTATATGCCTTTACTGAATCAAACAAGTCTATTAAATCTAATCTTATTAATGCCTTATCATTAGCAGTTGCTTTAAATTTATTATATTTTGCTGTGTTTGCATCTTCAACAGGATCATCTGTTGCTGTATATGTTTGGTTATTTTTTGCCATTTCTTATATATTATTAATTAGAAAATAAATATATATAAATTTTTATATATTGTATTATAAGCGTATAATGGAAAAATTAACTACTCGGCTAAGCCATGTCGTGGACACGAAACCATGTTCCAGATGTCATAAAATGATTAGTAATGTTAATTATTTAAGAAAGAATTATAAAAATACTGGTGAGATTAGAGAATGGAAAATATGTAATGAATGTTATCTAAGTAAATTAAAAAATAAAATATCAAATATAAACGTTGAATATAATTGTAAATTTAATTTTATATCACCTTATAATAATGAGTAAATATGATATTATACCAATTGAAACTGAAAAATCAAACATACCACAAAAAGCAGCAAGTAAATTGAATATACTACCTAAATTTCCGTTTAGTTGTTGCATTAGTGGACGTTCTGGTTCAGGTAAGACACAACTATTATTAAATATATTAACACGAGATGATTTAATGGGTAATTACTTTCATAAAATTTTAGTATTCAGTCCAACTGCTGGTGAATTAGATGACACATACGATGCTTTAAAATTACCAAAAGAAAACTTTATTAAAAAATTTGATTCATCCATTTTAGAAACAATATTGAATAATAGAAAGGCACAAATTAAAAAAGATGGGATTGAAAAAGTTGGTAAAACTGATAGAGTATTATTAATCTTTGATGATTGTATTGCTGAAAAGAAGTTCTTAGAAAGTAAAGAAAATTTAATGATGTTTACTTTATTAAGACATTATCTTTGTTCAGTTTGTATATTAAGTCAGTCATTTAAAAAGATACCAAGGGCAATAAGAATAAATGCAAACTTTACATGCGTATTTCCATCTTTAGAAAGTGAGATTCAAATTATGTTAGATGAGATATGCCCTGCTGGAAAGACTAAGAAAGATTTTAGAGAAATTATAACATATTGCACTGAAGGAAGATACGATTTTATGACAATCAATAATCATGCAGAACCTAAAGAAAGAATAAGAAAAAATCTAAGTGAAATTATTAAATAAATATTATTATTATATTTATTTATTAAATTTATATTGCAACGGACATATTGTCGATATATGCTTTAGCAACAGAAATATAAGTAAGAAAGCAATTAACATCTCGTTTATCAGTTCCGTCATTTGTTGCATCACGCTCAACTAAAATCTCTAAAATGCGGGAGTTGTTGATTGGCAAACCTGAGACAGCAAGGCTTTGATTTCTTTCAAGACTGACAGCAATTACACTTGTATTTTGTGAATATAAAGCAGGAGTTATAGATGTTTCCTGAAATGGAGTTTTCATTTTTTCAAAAGATGACATAGCTAATAAATAAGATTCCATGCCTTTTACTGTAACTGTTTGAGTTTGATTATTAACCATTTGATTTGGATAATATTGACTACCTAAACGAAACTGCCATGATTTATAAGCAAATGGTTCAGCAATAAATGAGTCAACCGTTCCCAATTGTGCATTAACACTATTTTGAGTAACCATAAAAGCATGTGTAGCCTGTGAAACTGCCTTTGAAACTTGCATAGTAAAATTAGATGTTCCAGCAGGATAAGTAGCCGAATAATTATACACCCTATTATAACACCATTCTAAACCACTCTGAGACGATTCAAGGTTAAGTAATTTACTTGTTTCATCTGATAAAGAAACCGTATCTAATACCATAGCAATATCAGTTAATTCTAAACTTGAACCAGCCTGAAAAAAACTATTTGCATCAAAGAATGCTCTGGCGATTGATTCTAATGATAGTTCAATTTGTAATCCAGAAGCAATTTGAGGAGGTAATAACTGACCCTTTTTAAGAGGACAGAAGAAAGTAGACAATTCACACAATGGAATACAAACATCTGTAATAATAGTATTTGCTTGATTAAAAATAGCAGAATTAGATAAATAAAAAAATGGCTGACCTACAGTATTAAGCCAGTTTGTTGATTTTGTATATTTTAACCTAAACTGATTATATAAATTACAATTCTCTAAACGATCTAATTCAACACCCGAACGACTTCTAATACGATACTCATGAAATAAATTCAAAGCCGAACCATAATTAAAACTCGCGGGCACTACATTTGCGGTCCCGCTTGCTTTCATTTTAAATCTAAGATAACTATTTGCAGTATCAATATAAGCATTGCCTGTATTCCATTGAAAAACTATTGTTGAATTTCTATCAACAGTATAAGTAGAACGTTGAGGATATTGCGCCACATGAGTTCGCCCTGTTGCAAGAGATAACGATTTAGGCATTTCATAAATTAAATTATTAATTAATAAATCTCCATCTGAGTCATTATATTGGGTGTCACTGACATCAACATTTTGCATTTGTTCTCTATTCATTATGTATATATAATATAATATAAAATAATTTTTAGATATTTTTATTTTTTGCAACCTCAATATGGTTTTCTAAACTTTTAAAAGTTTCCAACCGATATTCCAGTGCTTTTTGGTGCTACTTTTAATGGTGTTCTAATAGTTGGTTTCCCATATTTATCTTTTATTTCTGTATTTAAATCTTTTGGTGTATTTTGTATGGTATTAATATTTCTTGCAACTATTGATTCACCTCTTTCTCTTTTGATTTGATTATTAATTTTAATAATATCTGGATCTTCTGTCGGATCATTACCTATTGTTTTAGTATCTTTTAGATTTGTTTTAATTGGTGCTTTTGGTTTATCTGATATCATTTGAGGATCCTTTGGATTGAACGCAGGTGCTATTTTTTCAACTGGTTTAGATACATTTGAATTATCTAAAAATCTATTCCTATACTGATAAGCATTCATAGGGTTGATAGCATTTATTGACATTGGATCAACTATTTGTGCTCTTGGTATTCTTCTTGGCAGTTCAAAATATGCTAACTCCGAACCATTATAAAAATCATCTATATCTGTGTGTTTCCTATTTATTGGGTTTTCACGTCTTAAATAATTTGGATCTATCTGTCTATCATAATTATTTCTTCTAAGAAATTTATTATTTGCTCCAAGTGATAAACCATCATTATTTTTCATCTGACCATCAAAAGCATTATCTAAGTAAAATCTATCTTTCATTTTAATGTTCCTTAAATTTCTAACATTGTTTGAATCACCTATAACTGGTATAGCAGGATTATACAAAGGATTAGTTGATTGAATATTAGGAACAACATTTGAACTGCTCGTGTTTAAAAGAGAATTAGCGCTTTGCATTATTATATATAATAACATTAGATAATATTATTATATATTAATTTTTGATTTTGTGAAAGAATTTGTAATGATTTGATAATGTTGAACTATTTTTAAACTTTCTATTACAATGTAAGCATTTAATTCTTGTCTCTCTCATATATTCAATAATTTCAATTATACATTTATTATAATCATTAGTAATCAATGTTTTATAGCCATTCATTTCATATTTCTTTTGCATCTCTAATTGCTTCTGACTTATAATACCTTTTCCATTGGGGCTTTTAAATTCGATACAGAAGCCATTAAATTTTTTATTTAAATTTCCTATTATTACATCATAAGAACCACTCTGATAACCTTTATAATATTCTTGAGTTCTTTTTAATTGTGTGTCTTGAAGTTCCCCACTTTGAATTATTAATAATATTTCTGGGTATTGAACCTTGCAAAAATTTATAATCTGTTTATGTAAATCAAATTCATTATCTATTTTAAATGTAAGATTGGGTTTAACTGAATGATTATTAAACTGATAAGCATTCGTTTTTCTAATAGATGGAAGAACAATTTCAAATACCCATTTTTGAAATTTTTGAGCGATATCCATTTTAGATGCAAATATTAATTGATATAAACCTGACTCGTTTATATATATTGTTGTTGATTGATAATTAGGGGGCGTTAAAACAACGCTCCCCAAAAATGTTGTCTTGTTTATATCCCATACGTGTTTTCTAATTGCTTGTGTTGTATCAATATAGCCCAAAAAAGTTGCTATTTGTTTTGCTTTAAAATATGGTTCTTTGATTGTTCCATAATTGATTAACTCAAAATCGTTGTTGTTGTGTTTAAAAATAAAACTCATCTAATGTTCTTTATATATATTACTTTAGAAATTAATTCTTTAAATAAAAATAATCTAAAGTAAAATAAAAACATTTAAGAATTTAATTCCTAAACTATAATATAATGGAAACAAAAAATAATGATGAAACTGAAATTAAAGTTAATGATATTAATATGAGATTATGTTTAAAGTGCAATGAGGTAAGACGTTTTAATATGAGAACGAATAAGGCTGGTTTAATTGTTCCAAGTGGAAGACGTTGTATAGCATGCTGTTCGGCTGGTAATAATAAATTGTTAAAAGAACGTAATTACTATAAAACCTATTATGCAGATAATATTGAAAAATTTCGTGAGCGTGATAGAATTCGTTATTTAAAGGCTAAAGAAAAAAAGAATTTAGTTAATTTTACTATAACTGGTGATAATGTTGTCCTATCAATAGGAGAAACTAACATAGTATTAGAAGTGCAATAAAAAAGATTATTATTATTTAAATTAAAAAAATAATAAAAACCTTTAGAAAATTTAATTTTTTAACTTACGATTTATACTTAAACAAAAAAATAATATCTATTATAATATAATATGAACAAAATTAATTATAATCTAAAAATAACTGATTTGTTAAGTCAATATAAAAATCAAATCAAGCCTGCTAACTATGATAACATCTTTGGAACTTTCTTTGATGGTAAGAAAAGAAACAGAACCACTTATGATAAATATGAATATATTTTAAAGAATATGCATGTGAGTAAAATTCCAATTGCAAAATCAAACATAAATAGGCTATTTAAGGACATTCCAATTCAAATTAAAAATATTGAAAATGAAAAATATGAAGAGGCTATGTCTAAACCTATTGAATATTATATTAGTAAATTTGGTAAAGAATATCCATACACTAAATATGAAATTGAAGCCATTAGAATTAAATTATTATCTGATAGATATGTATGCTTTATGAGAATTGAAAGTCCTGTTAATGATGGTGTAAAACGTGATATAACTTTTACTATTAATGCTGATAATATTGATTATTTTATTGATTGGATTGAAACTTTAAAATATGATACAAGCGATGTCGCCGCCGCTGGTTCTGTTAGTGATATGGGAGGCGGACAAGGTGAAGTTAATATAATTTCAATGAGAGTTCAACTATTTTTAAAAGATATTGATTTTATTGATATTAAAGTTAAAGAAAACAAGAACTCTGCATTTTTTAGATATCTTAACTTATCTAAAATTGATTTATCTAAATATCAAATTGTTGATGCCTCAATGAGTGAAGATGATGTAAAAACTTTAACAAAAGAACAATGCTTATTATATGTTCTTAATCAATATGGTATTAAAGAAGCACAAATAAATGCTATTAAATTATGTTTCAATAGTTTTTATATTCCTAAGAATGCACTTAACAAAATATGTGATATTATTAAAAAGAAAATCATTTTATATACTCATTTGAATCGTGAAAAATTTGAATTAATAAATCAAGTATATGGTAAGAAATATGAAGAAGTAATTGAGATTGCTACCTATAAAGAGCATTATTTTAAATATGAGAAAACATTATATAGTAAGTTTTTTATTGATAACTATGAAAAATTAAAAGATGTTAAGAACTGTAATAATATTGTTAAAATAAATCAAAATAAATATTATATCTATGATGAAACTAAAAAATGTTCTTCATTATACTTAGTCAATAAATTTATGGAGAATGGCTTATTTAAAAAAGATGATTCATTAATTAATAAAATTGTATCAAGTGTTAGTTATGAAAATGAGAATATACCATTAGATAATATTGAAAACGAACAACAATTATGTAATGGGGATATGAAAGAAAAAGATAAATGTGATATATTTTATGCTGATTGTGAGAGTGTTGTTAAATATGACTCGCATGAAGTTCTTATGGTTGGTATCGTTGGAGAAAATCAAACTGAACCATTTATAATTGTTAGAAAAAATAGGGATGATAAAAAAACATTTATTAAAAAGATGTTTGATTATATTATAAAACATAAAACTATGAAAGGACAACCTATTGTATATTTTCATAATTTAAAATATGATTGGTTAGGTTTATTACAAAAATATGTAATATGTGAAAACCAGTGTAAAAAAGAAAATATTTTATATTCTGTCCATGTGATTTACTATGGAGTAAAAGTAGAATTTAGAGACTCTATGAAATTAATTAATATTGCTCTCGCTAAATTTTCAGATACATTTGGATTAGAATGTAATAAACAAGAAGCAATTGCTTATGAGTATTATGATTTTAATAACATTCATTCTTCATCTGTCGATGTTGATGAATATAAAAGCCATTTAAAAACAGACAAAGACAAACAAACATTTATTAAAATATTGAATGAAGATAAAAAATTATTTTCATTTGATAATGGGCGATTCAATGCCGTTGCATACTATAAATATTATTTAAAATATGATTGTTTAGTATTACAACAAGGTATTAACAAATATGTTGATATTATTAAAAAGATAACATCAACAAACAATAAACAAGCATTATATTTACATGATAGTTTAACTATTTCAAGTTTAACAAATAAATATATGATGTTAAATGGCGCCTTTGATGGTTGTTTTTCAATGCAACACAATTTAAGAGAGTATGTTTCAAAGGCAATTTATGGGGGTCGTGTTAATGTATGCCCTGAATATAAGAAAAAAATAATTAATGAAAAAATAAATGACATGGATGCCGTGTCACTTTATCCACAATCGATTAATAGAATGTGTAATGAAATAGGTATTCCTACAGGTAAAGCAAAAAAAATTGAAACATTTAATATGGATTATAAATATTTCATATGTAGAATTAAATTAAAGAAAATTAATAAGACTCAACAAAATCCTTTTATTGCTATCAAAACTAAAGACTGTATTAATTATGTAAATCATATTGATGAACCCGTTATTATTTATGTTGATAAAATAACATTAGAAGATTATATTAAATTTCACGAGATTGAATATGAATTCATAGATGGTGTATATTGGAATGAAACATACAATAAAAAAATGGGTGAATTAATTCGTGAATTATTTAGTTCAAGATTAGAATATAAAAGATTAATGAAAATAGCAACTATAAAATCTGAAAAAAGTGGTTATAATGTATTACAAGAAATTGTTAAATTAATGATGAATAGTTCATATGGAAAGACGATTATCCGTAAATCTAATATTGAAACTGCGTATATTAAGAATGGTGAAAATAATGTCAATGTTAATTCATACATTTATAATAACTTTAATACTATCAAAGAATTTAATAAAATCAATGAATCACAAACTGAGATAAAAAAATTAAAATTAGATGACTCATTTAATTTAGGACATGTAGGATGTATGATATTATCTTACTCAAAACGAATAATGAATGAAGTTATGTCATTAGCATCAGATAATAAAATAGATATATATTATCAAGATACCGACTCAATGCATTTAAAAGATAAAGATATTCAACCATTAAGAGATTTATATTTTAATAAATATAATAGAGAATTAATTGGAACTAATCTCGGGCAATTTCATAGTGATTTTAATTTAAAAGATTCTGTAAGTGATGTATATGCTGTTAAATCATGTTTTTTAGGTAAAAAGAGTTATATTGATGTTTTAGAGTCAAAAGACAAAGATGGAAATATATTAAAAGGTTATCATATAAGAATGAAGGGCATATCAGATAACGCTATTAAATATGCTGTTGAAAAAGATTTTGAAGGAGACTATTTTAAATTATATGAATACTTATCAACGGGGCAATCATATGAATTTATTTTAAATCCATACGACCATAAAGTATCCTTTCAATACTTACAAAATGGGATTAGAACAAGAAAAACACAAGAATTTAAAAGATTAGTAAAATTTTGAATATTAAATAAAAACCTTTAGAAATTATTTAAATGCGTTTATTACTTAAAGAATTATTTTCTAAATTATAATATAATATAAATGGTTTTTGTATATGCTAAAAAAGAAATGACAAATGAATTATACTCACTTCATTGTAGATGGGATGAGGAAAGGTCATGCTTTAAAACGTGTGATATCCTTATAACATCAGAAGAATTTTATAAATTATGGATATTGAATGATGAAGGGAAGATTTTTATATTTAGTGAAACTACCTTAAAAGGTCCTGAAAATCAACAAAATATATCTGGTTTTGTTGATTTAGACCCGTCTTTATGTTGTTTATTTAAACGTATTGATTATAAAGAATTAAGCGAAAAATTATGGGAATTAAAATGCGAAGAAAGAAAATTAAATTCAATTGGATCCCTTTGGTGAATCCCGCCTTGTCTGAACTCATTTTAATATTAAAAAAAAAAGAATTAATTTATAAGTTATATTATAATGTATAAAATAATTTCAATGTATAATATGAAAGATGATTTAATTAAATTAAATTGTTTATGGAACCCTAAAGAACGACGACATATACCGAATCATAACTTTACTAAAGACAATTTTAAAGAATTGATAAAACTAAATAAAAACAATAAAATATTATTATGTAGTGATATTATAAATAAACATAATTTTAAAGAAAATGATGATATTAAATATATATATAATTATAGAGTGTTTGATGTTAAATTAGATTATTTATATCTACCATTAACAAAAAATGAAATAGAAACCGAATTAAATAAATTTGATAATGAAACCGATGGCGGTTTTATTGATTAAGCCCCGCCTTGTCTGAATTCATTTAATAAATCAATATTTGATTTATTAATTAAAGTTAATTTTTGTTTTCA
>Ga0207938_1000066_pt1 | contig 16612 bp, 18 predicted proteins | sample LakMenEpi15Mar12_FD_150671 | JGI IMG/M metagenome (GOLD analysis project Ga0207938, IMG submission 150671) | Freshwater microbial communities from Lake Mendota, WI - 05MAR2012 deep hole epilimnion (SPAdes) | ecosystem: Environmental > Aquatic > Freshwater > Lake > Epilimnion/Euphotic zone ...
ATTCAATGCTTTTTTAGCAGACAGAATCTCCTATGCATATTTTTTCATCATAATTTTTAGTTAATTCCCTCTGCTATTTTGTTTTTGCAAAAGGCTCGACAGATAGATCAAAAAATATTGTTAGCAATGATTACTCAAACCTATTGGGTTGTTTTTAATATTTTTATCCTTTTATTTTTAGCGCTAGATCTAGGAATATTTAATCACCGTGAACACCAACCTACTTACAAAGAGGCTTTAGGGTGGACTCTTTTTTGGATTAGCGTGTCCTTGGCATTTAGCGCATGGATGTTTTTTCACTTAGGGTCAGTAGCTTTTTTTGAATACATCACAAGCTATAAAATAGAAAAGGTTTTAAGCCTTGATAATGTAATGGTATTTGCGGTCATTTTTAAAAGCTTAAATATACCTACCCAATATCAGCACCGCGTTCTTTTTATCGGTATTCTAAGCGCCATCGTTATGCGGGCATTAATGATATTTTTAGGCGTTGAGCTTCTAGAAAGGTTTAGTTGGTTATTATATATATTTGGCGCATTTCTTGTTTTCACTGGAATGAAGATTTTTTTCATAAGAGAAAAAGAAGAACCATTGGCCAACAGTAGACTTTGGAAGTTTTGTCAAAAGATAATTCCTCTTTCCTCAAAATTGCACGGGAATAAATTTTTTGTGATCGAGCACAAAAAACATAAAGCCACCCCTCTTCTATTTGCTTTAGTATTAATTGAATTTTCTGATATTATTTTTGCTGTAGATTCTTTGCCTGCAATATTTTCAATAACAAGAAATCCCTTCATTATATATACTTCCAATATTTTAGCTATTTTGGGATTACGTTCTTTGTATTTTGTTTTAGCCAGAGCCATTGAAAATATAAAATATCTTAAATTTGCTTTAGGAATTGTACTAGTAATAGTTGGACTTAAGCTTATTTTCAGCATTCACTTGCATCCTGGGATTACCTTTGTAATTTTGGCAGTTATTTTTTCATCATCAATAATTTTATCGATGCGCGAAAAATCATCCAGGAAGATCAATTGACAAAAGCTTAAATTTTTTCCCAAACTTAAGTCAGAAAATAAAATATTTGATATTATGCAAAAGCCTTTGTCACCGCATTTGCAGCTTTATAAACCTCAGCTAACGTCAATATTATCCATTCTGCATAGGCTTACAGGTCTGGGCTTTACGGTAGGGCTTATTTTGACCTGTGCTTGGCTATATGCTTTAAGCAAAGGACCTGATGCATACGGTAATTTCTGCTCTTGGCTAAATCAGCCATTCGTAAAAGCAATTATTTATTTAATTTTAGCCAGTGTCTATTATCACATGCTTAATGGAATACGGTATTTAGTGTGGTCACTTGGCAAAGGGTTTGAATTGAGCTCTGTTTATAGTAGTGGATGGATTATTTGCGCCCTGGTATTTGTTTTAACTGTTTTAACAATGTGCTTTGTATGAAATCATTCACTCAACATTATGTTTTACAGAGAATCACTGCCTGCATATTGTTGGCACTTGTGCCGTGGTTTTTGTGGAAATTATTTTTTCTAAAAGACTTAGCTCACCTGGAAATTATAAAAAATATTGGCAATCTGTATTCAGCACTATTATTATTTATCATGTTAATCAGCGGTTTTTATCATGGATATTTGGGCATTCAAACCATTTGCATAGATTACATTCCAAATCAAAGAAGTCGAGTCTCCATTGTTTTTATGGTTGGAGCTATGTTCAGCATATTAAGTGTTTTTGGAATATTTTCTCTTATACAGTTAGTAACTGCTTAAATGACCTATTCAATTATCGATCATGAGTTTGATGTCGTTGTGGTAGGTGCTGGCGGAGCAGGCCTGCGTGCAAGTCTTGGCATGAGTACTGCTGGATTAAAAACCGCATGTATTACAAAAGTTTTCCCAACAAGAAGTCATACGGTTGCAGCGCAAGGCGGTATATCAGCGGCACTAAACAACACTGGTGATGGAGATGATTGGCGTTACCATTTTTACGATACAGTAAAAGGCTCTGATTGGTTGGGCGATCAAGATGCCATAGAATACATGTGCAAAAATGCAGTTGATGCCGTGGTTGAACTTGAACACATGGGGGTGCCATTTTCCCGTGATGAACAAGGAAATATTTATCAGCGTCAATTCGGTGGCCATACAATTGATCATGGAAAATCTATGGCAAAACGTGCATGCGCCGCAGCTGATAGAACTGGTCATGCGATTTTGCATACTTTGTATCAACAATGCTTACACCATAATACAGAATTTTTTATTGAGTATTTCACGCTTGATTTGTTAATGGATGATCAAGGAATTTGCCGAGGCGTGATTGCATGGTGTTTGGATGATGGCACCATTCACCGATTTAGGGCCCACATGGTGGTGTTAGCTACTGGCGGACATGGACGTACATTTTTTACATGTACTGGCGCACATACTTGCACTGGCGATGGTAATGCTATGATTTTGCGTGCCGGATTGCCTTTGGCTGATATGGAATTTATTCAATTTCATCCTACAGGAATTTATGGAGCCGGATGTTTAATTTCAGAAGCAGTGCGCGGTGAAGGCGGCTACTTAACGAACAGCCTTGGTGAGCGTTTTATGTTAAAATACGCGCCTAATGCTAAAGATTTAGCATCACGTGATGTCGTAAGCCGAGCAATTGCAATTGAAATTAAAGAAGGTCGCGGTTGCGGCCCTAATAAAGATATAGCCCTACTGCATATGGAACATCTAGATCCCAAGATTATTACGGAACGTCTACCTGGAATGCATGAAACGGCAAGAGTGTTTGCTGGTATTGATGCGAACAAAGAGCCTATTCCCGTGCAGCCAACAGTTCATTACAACATGGGCGGAATTCCTACAAACTATCATGGTGAAGTCACTTGCGATTCAAAAGAAACAATCGTTAAAGGCTTAATGGCAATTGGAGAAGCAGCCTGCGTTTCAGTGCATGGCGCAAACAGACTAGGGACTAATTCATTATTAGATTTAGTGGTCTTTGGTCGCGCCGCTGCATTACGTGCGAAAGAAATTGTACTTACTGACACACCTCATGAAAAGCTTGCTGATTCCATAACTAATACAATTCTTGATCGTTTTGATAAAACGCGAAATGCTGCTGGCGATTTATTAACCGGCCATATACGTACAAACATGCAGCAAATCATGCAAACTCATTGCGGAGTGTTTAGATCACAAGACATGCTTGATACAGGAAAAATCAAGCTAGAAGAGTGCATAAAAACTTTAGAAAATCTTCAGGTCAATGACCATTCACTAATTTGGAACACCGATTTAGTAGAGGCACTTGAATTGCAAAATTTAATGGTTCAAGCAGTGGTTACCATTCATTCAGCAACTTATCGTACAGAAAGTCGCGGAGGGCATGCTAGAGAAGATTTTCCAGAACGTGATGATGCGTCATGGCTGGCACATACGCTTTCTTGGTGCGATGCTAACCTTAACGTAAAGCTTGATAAACGTCCGGTGCATATGTACACCCTGACTAATGAGGTTGAAGTAATAGCACCTCAAAAAAGAGTTTATTAACCATATTCGCATATACTTTGAACAACATAAGGGGACATGATGGTTCAATTTAGACTTCCTAAACACTCACAAATTCAAAAAGGCAAGGTGTTTAAACAGTCAGGTGATGCGCTATCAATGCGTACTTTTTACATTTATCGTTGGAATGCAGAAGATGGTAAAAATCCGCAAATGGATGAATTTACCATTGATATTAAAAAGTCAGGACCAATGGTTTTGGATGCGTTGTTGTACATCAAAAATACCATTGATAGCACCCTAACCTTTCGCCGGTCTTGTCGTGAAGGCGTTTGTGGAAGCTGCGCCATGAATGTAGATGGCACAAACACCTTAGCTTGCACAAAACACGTTGATGATATTTCTGGGCCTATACGCATAACCCCTCTTCCCCACATGGAAGTTGTAAAAGACCTCGTGCCTGATTTGCGCCATGCATTTAATCAATATGCTTCAATTAAACCCTGGGTGCAGAACAATGATGCTCCAAAACGAGAACGCAAACAAAGCCAAGAAGAACGAGCCAAGCTAGATGGATTGTGGGAGTGTGTATTGTGCTTTAGTTGCACAACAGGCTGCCCAAGTTACTGGTGGAATAGTGATAAATATTTAGGCCCTGCCACCTTGTTGCAAGCATACCGTTTTATTGCTGATAGCCGAGACACGAAAACAAAAGAACGTTTAAATGCTCTTGAGGATCCATTTAGTTTGTATCGATGTCATAGTATTATGAACTGCACAAATACATGCCCAAAGAGGTTAAACCCCGCTAAAGCCATTGGAAACATTAAAAAAATGATGGTTGAAAAGTAGCGCCAAATTGGTTCTTTATAAAATTTTATTAAAATAAAAATATTTTATTTTTTAAAACAATATATCTTTAATGCATTCTTATGGTTTAATTTTTATTAGCTTAAGGGTATTTTGTGTTTAATTTTTTTAAAAGCGCAGCTCTATTAATTGCTATTTCTCTGCACTTATGTGGAATGGATGATGAATCAAAGGAAAATCTTTCGCAAAGTGATAGTAATATCGCCGCGAGATCCAAAAGAAAATCCCCTCCATTAACTAATACAGCTCAGCAAATTAAAGAAACGGCTGCTCAAAAACGTTTACGCAAATATGCTTATGGGACATCAAAAATCGTAGGATTTTTTCAGTCAGCTCCACGCAGCAATACAGCAATTTCACAAAATGAACTAAGCTTAAGCTCCAATTCACTTGGTGATCGTAGATCTCTTTCAAGCTCTGCAATTGTTCAGCTTCTTTCAGAAATACCTGCAGCTTCCTCAGCCAGCGTTATCAATAGCAAGACTGAAAAAGAAGATACATCAGAACCGGCAGTATTTTCTGTCGTTTCAAGTGTTTTTTTCACTGAAAAAGTAGTTAAAGTGCCCTTTTTCCCAGAGGCCAAAAACGCAATAGCCCAGACTATATGGATTGAAGATGGCCAGTATTGGGGTAAATTTCTGATCAATTCTAAACTAAAACATAATGTAATTCATTGTTTTGATGACCTTAAATCTGCTGAAAAATGGGTGTTTGATATAGCAAAAAAGCTAAAAATTGAACTTGAAGTAAGATAGTCGTTAAAATTTTAATGTTTTTTATTTTGCTTAAGAGCACAATTCGTCGTTAATAAATTTTTCATAATTATTCTTTTATAGTAAGTCTATAGACCAAAATAATTTTTGATTATGAAACTTCATAAAAACGTCATAAAACTTTACGATCTAATGGAATCAAAACCAGGTCACTATTTTATTGGTATGATTGTTGTCATTAATGCTTTGGCACTAGGCCTGCAAACTTTTCAAAACATTCCCCAACATGTTTTAGAAATTTTACATCACACTGATAAATTTATATTGGGCGTCTTTGTTACCGAACTAATAGTAAAATTACTTGCAGGAGGAACCTCCTTCTTCCGCAGTGGATGGAATGTTTTTGACCTAATTATTGTGGCTGGTTCAATGTCTGATAGTCATGATTTTCTACCAGTTCTACGGACATTCCGTGTCATGCATTTAATGGCAATGATGGATGCTTCTCCAAAAATGCGGCAAATTCTTAGCGGTTTCTGGAAAGCAATTCCTGGTGTTGCAAATGTGCTGTGTCTCTTATTGTTATTTTTCTATATATTTTGCGTATTAGGTGTCTTTATGTTCCGTGATCTTGGAGCATCTGAATTCCAACACATTGGAGCCTCAATGAAGACAATGTTCCAAGTTTTGACTGGAGACGACTGGGCAAATGTAATGCGCTCAACCGAAAAAGTAGCAAAATATGCAAGCGCATACTTCATATCTTTCTATGTGGTGATGGTTTTTATTATTTTGAATTTATTCATTGGCGTTGTTGTGGGTGCAATGCAGTCTGCGGAGGAAGAAATTTTTAATAAAAGTGACGATGATACTGACGCTAAACAACTACTTCTTCTTGAAAATTTAAAAAAGCAGCTAGATCGTTTAGAGAAAAAATTAGAAAGCAAAAATTCTAAGTAATTTTAACAAGCTCATCAATTTTTTGATCGACCATCTGTTGGCTATTCATAATACGTTGCTGCAAGCTTTCCACTAGCACGGCAACTTTTTGAGGATGATTTAATAAATCTTTTAAAGCGTCTGTTAATTGATCAATATCTATTTGTTGACATGGCATTTCTTCAAATAAATACATCATGTCATTAACATTGAAAAAATGTGGACCCCATAAAGGAAATGCGCCAATCATAGATGGCTCTAAAGGATTATGCCCGCCCACAGGAACAAGCGATCCTCCAATAAATGCAATTGAACTAAGGCGATAAAACACACCTAGCTTAGCCATAGCATCCACCAACAAAACATCATAATCGTGAAGGTATTGGTCTGTAAATCGTGCGACTGTTAAGTCTTCTCTTTTTTGCATAACATCATCACATCGCTCAACATGCCGAGGCACAATAATGGTTAAAAGATCTGGAATATCTTTTTTAAGGACTTTGTGAATTTTAAAAATAATCTCTTCTTCGCCTTTGTGCGTGCTAGCAGCTACCCAACAAGGACGACCGCTAATTTGCTTTTTCCAGTGCAAATATTGACTGTCATCAAAAGGAAGTTTTTCACTTAAAAGTTTTATGTTACCTAAAGTCTTTGCACAACTTGCTCCTAGTTTGTGAAACCTTTGAGTGAATATATCGCTTTGAGTGTAGATAGCAGAAAAACATCCCCATAATTTCCTAGAAATTTTTTTAATACACAACCAGTTGCGTAAACTGGTTTCTGACAATCGTGCGTTAAGAAGAGTAATGGGAATATTACGGCGATGTGCTTGCCATAAAATATTTGGCCAAATTTCTGATTCTATAAAAAAAATAGCTTTAGGCTGCCAGTGATCTAGAAATTTATTCACCCATCCTATTGCATCAAATGGAATAAACTGGTGAACAGTATTTTTGCTCATTCGTGCACTAACAACTCTTTGAGCAGCAGTCGTTGTTGTTGTAATTAAAAAGTGCGCATCTGGTTTTTGTTTCGTTATTTTCTGAATGATCGGTAATATTGAAAGACTTTCCCCAACACTAGCTCCATGAAACCAGATTAATTCTCCCTTTGGGCGAGCTTGATCAGATACTCCATATCTTTCTGTGTAGCGCAATGAATGCTCCAACTCTTTTTTTAGACGTCTGGAAATCAAAAAAGGTGCACAAATGTGCACCACTGCAGACCAAAGAGTTAAAAGAACTATGTATAACATAAAATTATTTAGACGGCGCTATGCGTTCCATTTCGGTGTCTGACAACTGTCTAGCCTCATCCCCTAGCATAATTGGGATTCCTTGACGAATAGGATAAGCAAGACGCGCAGCAAGACTCACTAGCTCTTGAGATTCCTTGTCGTAAATAAGATTGGTCTTTGTGACAGGACAGACTAATAATTCTAGAAGTTTTTTATCCACAGTTTAATGCCTTGTCATAGAAGGACTCGCGCCTTCAAAATTTGCAAACTCAATAAGTTGAGTAATCATTTCTGATTGTAATTCCAAACTAGGTGCTTCAAGCAGCGCTTGCTTTTCACGCGCATCGAAAGGACACACCATGGTCAATGCAGCAATTAATTTAGCGTCAGTTGTCTGGTCAATTTCTTTCCAGTTTGGCGCTACATCATACTGACGAAAGTATCCATCCAATGCTTGCAACAACCGCTCTCTATCAATTTGGATTTCTTTTAATTCCTGTAGATCTTGAAGGTAACGTTCGTAAACAACTTGAGCATTACGACAACCTGCAGATGTCTCTGTAACTTCCGCAATATCAAAACGACAAACACCCATTATATTAACAACGACACGCTGTTCTTCAATTTCAACAATTTCTGTAATACGTCCCAATGTTCCAGAAGTAAACAAAGGCAAAGGTTTTCTGCTATTATAGTCATCATCTAGAATTGGCTGTATAACGCCCACATAAACATCTTCACGAATTGCATCTGAGACCAAACGTAAATACTGCTCTTCAAAAATGGGAACGGGTAGATGTGCACGTGGCATTAAAATTGATCCATAAACTGGAAGCAGTGATACTGTTTTCGGCAAACGAAGGCCTGATTCGTGGTAAAAAAAGTCCATAAGCCCAACCAAATGTTACATAGCACACGGATTAATAGTAGACTCTTTCACAAAGTATTTCAATTCGAAGAAGAAAGCTTTGTGAGCTCACAATTAATGATTGTCAAACTTCTTTCTAACATTTTTTAACATGGCGCTATCACTTTTTTAATTTTACCGGTAACATTTACCTCATTGGTATTTGTTTCAATGCGTTTTAGTTCTTAAAGTGTTACAACGGCTACATTTTTCTGGGTTTTTCCTAATTGCTATAATAATTGCATGCGGTATTAGTTTGCTTTTAGCATCTGATCCTGTGCAAATGACTTTATTGTTTTTGTGCGTGCTTGGACTTGGAGCATACTTACCTATTTTTATTCGCGAAGAAGAAAAGCAAAAACAAAAAAATATTCAAGTTTATCAAGCACATGCGCTGCAACAAGCGATGGAACAATTCAGTGAGTATGCAATCTTTTCTATTAATGGTCAGCTTATTAAGAGTTCTCATCCTCACCTTTATCCCACTCTTAATGAATTTGTTCAAAAGCTTGATAAAAAATTCGAAAAAAGCGAACAGTGGCCAATGCTTAAACGTTGGATTGAAGAGCTTAACATGGGAGAATTACTACTCAGATTTTCTCAAAACACCAAAGAAAAACAACGTATTTTATTAGCAAGAGTTTTAACTCAAGATTTGCCACATTTCCCTATTAAATTAATCTTCATCGGTTTTGAAGATGTCACGACACATCTAGATGATACTGTCAGTATTCAGCAAGATTTTTTTAACTTAGAGCAATTTATTGATAAAGCTCCGTTCGCTGTGTTTTATTTAAATCAGTCTCGTCAAATTATTGCGTGTAACCAAACATTGTGCGACTGGCTAAAGCAAACTAAGGAAGAAATTATTAATTGTCGAATTGAGCATGTCATGGATGGCATTGAAGACTGGCAAGCGGCAAAAATAAAAATCATACAGATCAAGCCATTTCGACATTCACCATTTAAAGCCATTTGGTTTTCGCCAACCTTAGCAACAGCAACAGGTGCATCAATTATTTGTAGAATTGATGGATTAACGATCGACGAAACTAAAAATAATCATGCCGAAGAAACATTCTTAAAAGCTTCCATTCCTGCTGTTATTATTCATAAGTCAGGAGAAATACAAAGTTTCAATCAAGCATTCCAAGGGCTAATTGAAAACACCTTACCAAATGCAATCGTTAGCTCAAATTCTAGCTTTTTGAACTTGCTAAGTCATAGTGCACACACGCAACTCGTTGACGCTTTAAATGCAAATACTTTTTCACCTGTTGAACTTACCTTTCATGATGCTAAAACTCACTGCATTGCTTACCTTAGCCAAATTGATAAAGAACGCGATGAATATCTACTACAGTTAATGGACATTTCTCAACAAAAAAGACTAGAGCAGCAGTTTATTCAATCTCAAAAAATGCAAGCTGTTGGGCAACTTGCAGGTGGAATAGCGCACGATTTCAATAATCTTCTCACCGCAATGATTGGATTTTGTGATTTATTGTTGCAGCGATACATGCCAAATGATCCGTCATATTTAGATGTTTCTCAGATTAAACAAAACGCTAATCGTGCAGCAAATTTAGTAAGGCAACTTCTTGCATTTTCACGACAACAAACCTTACAACCAAGAATTGTAAATATTACAGATGCACTGGCTGAGCTCTCTTCACTTCTGCGCAGATTAATAGGTGCAAAAATTGATCTAGATGTTATTCATGGACGTGATATTTGGCCAGTAAAAGTCGATGTTAGCCAATTTGAACAAGTCATCATTAATTTGGCTGTAAATTCAAGAGACGCCATGGTAGATGGCGGCAACTTAGTCATCAAAACAAATAATATTAGTAATACCAAACCAATGCCGGTTGGCCATGAAACCATGCCAATTGGTGATTTTGTCATCATTGAAGTAACTGACACAGGAAATGGAATTGACGAAGAAAACCTAGAACATATTTTTGAGCCATTCTTTTCAACAAAAGAAGTAGGTGCAGGAACCGGACTTGGGCTCTCCACTGTATATGGAATTGTCAAACAAACTGGCGGTTTTATTTTTGTCGAAAGTGAAGCAGAAAAAGGAACCACGTTTAGAATATGTTTACCTAAATATAGTGGTGCTGCAGATCCCTATACAGTAATTGCAGAGACACACAAAGGTGACCTGAGCGGATCTGGAACTGTATTACTTGTAGAAGATGAAGATGCCGTACGTATGTTTAGCGCTCGCGCCTTAAGAGAAAAAGGCTATCAGGTCATTGAGGCTTGCAATGGAGAAGTTGCATTAGAAACTATTATGCAAGGAGTAGAATTTGATGTGCTAGTAACTGATGTAGTCATGCCACAAATGGATGGTCCTGAGCTGAACAAAAAAGCCAGAGAAATTGTTCCTAATTTAAAAACTATTTTCATCTCCGGATATACAGAGGACGATTTCCGAAAAAACCTAGGAGACGATACCAACATTCATTTCTTGCCCAAACCCTTTACCTTAAAAGACCTGGCTGCTAAGGTTAAGGACGTTTTAAGCAATTAAAGATGAGAAACTCATGGAACCACGCGCAGATAAATCAAAAGCTCTAGAAGCTGCACTTTCACAAATTGAACGTGCTTTTGGAAAAGGCTCAGTTATGCGTCTTGGACAACGCGAAATTGCAGCAGAAGCAGATGTTGTTTCAACAGGATCATTAGGTCTTGATATAGCGCTTGGAATTGGTGGATTGCCCAGAGGTCGTGTTATTGAAATTTATGGACCTGAGTCATCTGGAAAAACCACACTTGCTTTGCACGTTATAGCAGAAGCTCAAAAATCTGGTGGTGTTTGCGCTTTCGTAGATGCAGAACATGCGCTTGATGCAGGATATGCCAGAAAATTGGGTGTTAATATTGATGAATTACTTATTTCTCAGCCTGATACTGGAGAACAGTCACTAGAAATTGCGGATACATTAGTTCGCAGTGGAGCAGTAGAAGTCCTTGTAATTGACAGTGTTGCTGCTCTTGTTCCAAAAGCGGAACTTGAAGGAGACATGGGTGATTCTCATATGGGGCTACAGGCTCGTTTGATGAGCCAAGCTCTACGTAAATTAACAGGCTCAATTTCTAAAACGAATTGTATGGTTATCTTCATTAACCAAATTCGTCAAAAAATTGGCATTATGTTTGGAAACCCTGAAACAACAACCGGCGGTAATGCGCTAAAGTTTTATGCTTCAGTTCGCCTTGATATTAGGCGCATTAGCAGCCTGAAAGATCGCGACCAAATTGTGGGCAACCAAACACGTGTAAAAGTTGTGAAAAACAAAATGGCCCCTCCTTTCAAAGTTGTTGATTTTGACATCATGTATGGCGAAGGCATTTCCAAAGCCGGTGAATTGATTGACCTAGGTGTAAAAGCCAACGTTATTGAAAAAGCTGGATCTTGGTATTCTTATGGATCAACTCGCATAGGTCAAGGTCGTGAAGCGGCTCGTCAGTATTTAAAAGAAAATCCTGACATAGCAACAAGCATCGCTACAGCAATTCGTGACAATTCTGGAGTCGTTGCAGATGGAATGATTGGTACAGCAGAAACAAGCAGCACAGCGGAATAAATTCACAACACACTTAATTATCAAACTATTTGATCCCGGACATGTTCCGGGATTTTTAGCATAGAGTCCAAGTGCTATTTTTGACGGAAAGTAATGCGACCTTTTGTAAGGTCATAAGGTGTCATTTCAACAGTAACCTTATCCCCCATCAACACACGAATTCGATTTTTCCTCATCTTTCCAGATGTATGTGCCAAAATAATGTGGTCATTGTCTAATTTTACACGAAATGTTGCGTTAGGAAGGAGTTCAGTGACAACACCTGTGAATTCGATAAGATCTTCTTTTGCCATAGTATAAAGTTTAAAGGTTATACTTATACCTACAACATATCATGATCGATCACAAGAATTTTCAATACAGCATCGCAAACTATCTTGACACACAAGCAAATATCGCGAATATTTCATAGTACATTTGTAATGAACGTAGATTCAAAAAATGAGCAATTCCCAGACAAAATTAACAACAAATCAAAGAGAAGCCGTTGGCTTACTTTCTGTTGGTACATTTTTAGAATATTTTGATCTGATGCTTTACGTTCACATGGCTTTTTTATTGAATGACTTATTTTTTCCAAAAGTAGACCCTTTCACAGCCTCATTATTATCAGCATTTTCTTTTTGTTCAACGTATTTTTTCAGACCTTTTGGAGCACTTCTGTTTGGTTACATAGGTGACTATATGGGAAGAAAAGTTGTGGTAATTATGACAACCTTTTTAATGGCAATATCATGCGCTATCATCGCCAGTCTTCCAACTTATGCACAAATAGGAATCACAGCTTCTTGGGTCATTACTGCATGTCGGGCAGTGCAGGGTATGGCAGCAACGGCAGAAGCCCGTGGCGCAGAAATCTATTTAACCGAAAGCTCAAAGCCTCCTCTTCAATATTCACTAGTAGCTCTGATAACTGTATTTTCAGCTTTAGGAACGACTGCAGCATTGGGCGTTGCATCAATTTTTACCAACACAAATATTTACAGTGATTCCTCTAGCTGGCGTATTGCATTTTTGGTTGGTGCGGGAATTGCCCTTGTTGGAACGGCAGCAAGAACAAGTTTAAAAGAAGCAGATGAATTTACGAATAAAAAAAGTAAGCTCAAAAATAGGCTTGAGGACAACTTAATAAAAATAGATGAGGTAAACAAAGAATATCTTAATGAAAAACCTTCTGTATTAACCTCCATCTCATATTTTCTTATTCAGTGCGCAAGACCACCTTGTTTTTACTTCATATATATTTACTGTGGCGACGTCTTAAAGCAAGAATGTGGATTTACGTCTGCTGAGGTTATTAGTCAAAATTTTTGGGTGTCTATAGTAGATTTATTTGGAATAATGAGCCTTGCATATTTGAGTTTTAGAATACGGCCTTTTAAAATTCTTAAAATAAAATTTTATTTATTTTTTGTGACACTGTTCTTTTTTCCCATTGTGCTAAGCTATGCACCAAATGCAATTTCTATTTTAATTTTTCAGTGTTTGGCAGCTTTATTTGTATTTGATCATGTTCCCGCAACCCCTATATTTTATAAATATTTTCCGATCTTTAAAAGATTTACTTACACTAGTTTTTTAAGTGCAGTTGCAAAATTACTAACATACTTAATAACATCATTTGGTTTGGTATATACCACTGCTCATTTAGGGTACTGGGGACTTTTTTGCATATTCATACCGGTTGGTATAGGATTTTTTATGAGCTTACTTCATTTCCAAAAACTAGAGGATCAAGAGCTTACAAAAGGAAACTAGGAAGTTTAAATTGCTTATCAAAAACATAGTCTTCCTCAACTATCCCTGAAATCACGTTTGCTTTGTGACATTCGTTATAAAGGTAATCACCAAGATTTGGCAGATTCATCATTTCACTTAATACCAAAAAATACCTTAAAGTTTCGTCAATAGTAGATTGTGCTTTTTTAGGCGACATTGCTCCAATAGTTTGCATGTTGTGAAGCCTATCAAATAACTTAACAAGCACAAGATCGTATTTTTTTTCTGTCCACAAAGTTTCAATTAATTCAGCTGCGCTAATTTTTTGATCTGCTTTGATTCTAGTCAAATCATCAACGTTACTGGCAATCTCTTGACTAAAAATAGATTCAATCATGCTAAAAGTAAGCTCTGTATCTTCAATTGTGTCATGAAGAATACTTACAAGTATCATGTGTGTTTTAAAAAGATAATCAGAGACTTTATAAGCCACTTCTAGTGGATGCGAATAGTAAGGTTCTCCCGATTTTCTAAGCTGATCCCCATGATATTTTTTGGCATAAAAAATTGCCTTTTTAACTTCGATAATATCTACTTGATGCTCAGCTGTCTCATTTTTCGAAAGTATTTTATCCAACAACCTATTTGAGTAAGTGCATGGCTGTAATTTAGATTGCCAATCATCGATATCTTCCACTAATCCTCTCTAGATTTTCAACTATTAGGTACCTTGCAGTCTGGTCCAGAATTCACAATGTCACAAGAGCTGTCTGCATATCTAAATCCTTATTCACTAAATGTTTGGTGTCTTTTAATAAGATCTCCATTTTTTGACTTTATTAATAATTGACCTTGCTCATCAACCCCTAAAATATCTCCATTTATTGGCTCTCTTAAGCTCCAACAAGACAAGCTGTCTTTTGCAAATTCCCACCACTGATGTCGCACTTTTTCAAAATTTCCCAATTCTTCTAGATTAGGAAATGTATCAATAATTTTTAGAATTAAAGCATTCGTATCAACAGGGTCACAAGCTTGTAAGTGTGTAGCCGGCATCGGGGTATTATCAGGGTGTGAGGCAATGTTTATGCCAACACCTATATAAATATATTCATCTATCTCGATCAAAATGCCCCCACATTTTTTACGGTTGAGCAATAAATCATTTGGCCACTTGAGAGCAATGTTTTGTGCAGGCAAAAATTGCTTCAATATTTTCGCAAAGAAAACGCCAGTTAAAATTGATAATTGACCCGGTAAAATTTTTTTAGATGAAGAAAAACAACCAGTTAAGAACAAATTGCCAGGAGAACTATCCCATTTTCTGCCACGTTGCCCTCGTCCAAGAATTTGATATCTAGATTGTACCAAAAAAGACACACTCTCTAAATGCAGTTCAGATAAGGCTTTTCCGTGATCTTGGGTTGAATGTGTTACATAAGTGAAAAAAAAATACACAATACCTCTTGTCAGTGAAGCTTACGGTTAATAGAATGACGCTGTAAGTTTTTTATTCAAATTTAATTTAAGGAGAATACCATGTTAAAGCAAGCTCTTCTTGCTATCGTTACTACAGCTGCTCTTGTTGCTGCTGACACTAAACCAGCTGATGCTACTCCAGTAGTTGCTAAAGATGCTCCAGTAGTTGCTACTGATGCTACTTCGGCTGCTGCTGCTCCAGTAGTTGCTGCTGCTGCTCCAGTAGTTGCTGCTGCTGCTGCTCCAGTAGTTGCTGCTGCTGCTGCTCCAGTAGTTGCTGCTGACGCTACTCCAGCTGCTCCAACTGCAGATAAAAAAAAGAAATAGTTTCGTAAGAAATTTTTTCTTCAAAAAGCCCTACCTTGTGTAGGGCTTTTTTATTGCCATGGCATAACCTTTGCAACTACTAGAACAAAGCAAAAATAAGAGTAGGTTATGGTACACAATGTATCACTCCATGGAGTGAAAGCTCATGCTCTTACACGCGCGCAGAAAAATACACCAGAACAAGACACTACAGTAAAATATCTACCGCCCGATTTAAGATTCTTATCTCAAATTAAAGGCGTAGGCGTACGTGCTCCAGTTCATGAAGATTTTAATTCTTTTTTAGAAAGTGCATCGTCTCAAATATACGGCAAAATTTCTGATGCAACAAAGTTAGCAACAACATTGCAAAATCATCGTTTTGGCCCAGAAAATGATTCTTTGCAAAAAAGCAACGATAAGCATAAATCTAAACCCACATTTGATACTAAGCCTGATTCAATACAGTATTTTGATAAACACAATCGTATCCCTTTAACCGACACTCCAAGACTTTTAGAAGTTTTAAATTCAGCTCCTATTGTACAACTCCCAAGACAAGTTGCCGACAAAGGACATGGTTCTCGCATAGCAACAGATCCGCTAATTACTCTAGCTTCTTCAATAAGCGCTGATAAAACTTCAATGGGTTTAGTAGGCGCTGTTCATGCACAGTTACAACACGAAAATAGCGAAAATGATTCCCATGGATTCAATGAAACAAATCAAAAATCAAAAGCACCCATAAAAGCAAATGCTGTCTCTCGCAGTGAACATGCAAGTTTGCTACGCAGAGAAGAAATTGATGTGCTTCGTGATGTGAAAGAAAAATTTCAGCAACAACTCAATACTCAATACCCACACATTACCGTGCCGATTCAACACCCCGATGGAATTGTGGATATTCACATGCGCTTTGATCGAAAAACAACAAACCAAGATGGTATCAAAGGGGCTATACGCGTAATGTTTTCAGGATCAAATAATGAAGTTGTTGCCTTATTTGCTCAGCACCGAGAAGAATTTATGAACATTGTAACTAAAGAAGGGTACGCCATTGACCCATCTAGAATGCAATTTAATGGCCCCAGCTTAATAAAATCAATATAAAGGAATAAAAAATGCCAGGTAATGTAAGCGTAATAGGTTCTCAGGATTTCCGCTCGAATATTAATTTAAAAAATTATTTTCCCGAAGAAAAAGAAATTAGCCAAACGCCTTTTAGGAACTGTTAACAAACTAACTAAATAGAGTTAGACTTCAAGCAGAAGGAGTTTAGCCTATATGACAGATCGTCTTTATCCCATTTGCGAAGAATT
>Ga0207938_1000067_pt1 | contig 16482 bp, 14 predicted proteins | sample LakMenEpi15Mar12_FD_150671 | JGI IMG/M metagenome (GOLD analysis project Ga0207938, IMG submission 150671) | Freshwater microbial communities from Lake Mendota, WI - 05MAR2012 deep hole epilimnion (SPAdes) | ecosystem: Environmental > Aquatic > Freshwater > Lake > Epilimnion/Euphotic zone ...
AATTCACCAAACCTACAAAAATGAAGGTGGCGAAGCAGCCCTAAAGCATTTAGGCATTACCGTAGTGAGTGCTGCGGTGGTTGGTGGAATTGCCACTGTAGGCTTTAAGGTTGGTAAAGCAGTTTATCCAAGCTTGCATGAGGCTTATAAGGCAGCTGTAGCCAGTAGGCCAATGCTTGCAAGTGCCTTAACTGCACTTGAGTCTAGGCTTGCGAAAATTGAGGCATATGTTAAAGATCAGTTTGACTATAAGAAGCATTTTGTTAGCAATGATAAAATAAAAGTAAACCTTGATCCCAAAAATAGCCACGCACATGAGCTATATAAGCAAGAGTTGCAAAAACTTGATTTAACACATGGATTTACAACCCAAGAACGCAATGCGGTTATGCGACAGCTGCAGGAAATGCAGGCAGGAAAATCTACCCCCATGGCTGGATACGAGCAAGAAAAAGTGATTAATGACATAAAAAGGATTGTAGATACTTATGGTAGTGGAGACTGGGTTAAAATAAAAAGTTTAAGTCACTTCAAAAGACAGAGTGGTGAAACTCTACAACTTCATGGATACCAAAATTTAACCACTGGCGAAATTTTTGGTTTAAAAATTAAAAAGCAATAGGAACGAAAATGAAAGTAAGATGCATAAAAAATCATTTAACAACTGAAGAAATTCAAAAAAAGGGATGGTCTGCAAACTACCCTTCTACATTTAGTATAACTCCGGGAAATATATATACTGTTTTGCAGCTGTCTTATACGTACGAACCACCTGAAATAAACGTAGATATAAAAGATGATTTTGATATTCCTTACATTATGCCTTTGTTTTTATTTGAAATTGTAGACTGGAGGCTATCTTCTTATTGGAAAATTGAAAAAAAACGTAATGCGCTTGCTTTTAAGGCTCCATTCTATAAAGAATATTTTCATGATGAGCTTAGAGAAGGTGATTCAAAAGCTGTAGAAACCTTTTCGAAAGCTGTAGAGCTTCTAGAAAACGAATTTGCATACTCCTTACCGGAAGATAAACACGTTTCAGCCAATAGGTTTATGTTTGAAATTAAACAATTAATTGATGATGTAAAGCTTAATAAATGGGATTATCAAAAATTAAGCGATGTTATGGCAGATTTAATTGCAAAAATAAAACCAGAAGAAAACCCTTTGCACACAAGCGTATTGGATGCATGGGCAGTCATCTTTAACCAATCGCTTGATACTCCATCTGAATCTGATAAATTATCTTCAGGGCATATAAAGGTTGTTGAGGAGATTTTAAACAAATAAGACATAGAGTTAGCTAATTTAATACTTATTTAAAACAAATGTAGAAGAAAGAGAAGTTATATTTCCACTGGTTATTAGTGGGTTGATTAAAATGAATAAGTTTTTGAACGGATTTTTGTAATCACTGCTACTAATTATGTTGGAAGCAACGGAGCGCCTCCTATGAAAATGGCTAAGTATTATTGTTTGGTTTTTCTGGTGTTTTCTTTATCTGCATGTTCGCAAAGCACGCATGATAAAGTGCCTTTCTCCAATAAAATTCAAGATACCGAAATGGCCGCCAAGTATTTTGAATACGAGCTAAATTTCACAATATATCCAGTTAATCTTCACGGAGTAATTTTAAATAAAAAGCAAAAGTTTACTATAATTGATGTTCGAAAAGTTGCTGATTATAAAGCTGGCCATCTTCCTGGAGCCATTAACCTACCATGTGATCAATGGGATTTTTTTGAAGGTAAGCAAACTGAATTTCCAGGATTAATAAAGAATGGGTTTAATTACGTATACTGCTATGCGTTATTGTGTGATTTGTCACTTAAGGCTGCAAAAAAGTTTGCCTCTTTAGGCTACCCAGTAAAAGAAATAAAAGGTGGGTCTCAATCCTGGAAAGAGCATGGATACTTTTTTGAGAAATAGGGCTATTTCTAAAACTGTTGCCATCAAATATGGCGATACTATCCTTGCTAATTTTTACCAAGGATCTCCAAATTCGAGCCTTTAAGCCAGAATCGCTTCTTTGACACTACAGAAGCGATTACAGCTATTTTAGGTGTGAGATGAGAAAAACCCTAGCTGACAACATCGACAATGCCATCAAGCAGGTCTCTAGGAGAATCACTAAAATAAGATGAAGCTAAATTATCACATTGCCCTTGAGAAAACGTCCATGACTAATTTAGATTTTAGGCTTTACCCCAGTTTATGAGTGGCATTAGCAGCTCTAGTGTTGTGCAGTTAACATACTCTACCTGATATAAAAAAGCGTAGCGCGGACATGAATGGGCCAGTTAAATTGCTGTTCAGGGGTTAAGAATCCATCGCTGTGGCTATTGCTAATGTTGCTAAAGCAATCGCCTCGTTACAAGGAAATGTATTTGATTTTTATTAAAAAAATAATAAGTATTAATTATATAAACATTAACTTAACAGTTCTACACTTATTTTATAAATTATCAACTTTCAAGGTTGGTGCAGCAGGTCCTGGGCGGCTTTAAACCGATGAAAACTTCAGTGTAGTTTGCAGATATTTTAACAGCTCATCTTTGTTAGCTGACATGTAGACTTTCATTCCCTCAATAATATTTGAGAGATCCTCAGAGCCAGTCGGTGTTTCCATCAATCTTGATGCGTCCATTTGTAACCTTTCATCTTGCAACCTTTCATCAGCGTAAGCCAAGGAAACTCCTGCTTTTTCTAGGTCAGCGACAAATGATTTCACGCTGGAATAGCTAGAACTGATGATGGAAGATATTGGTGATACTGGTTTGGTTACTGTGCGCCCTTTTTGTTGCTCTCCCAGCTTTAGGTTAAGGTTTAGCCCTGTAGGGTTATTGCCAGTTGGTTTAATCCATTTGGAAAGTTTTTTTAACCCAGCCCCATCGATTACAGCCGTAATACTTTCAACTACCCCTTCAGTGCCAGGAAGAGTGAAGCTCAAGCGATTTGATGGTGATACTGTAGTGACAATGGTATTGATATTGATAAGGCTAGCCGGCGTTTCTGCTCCCAAAGCTTTAATGATTTGTGGGGTATATTTTCTGATCTCTTTGGCTAGACGCCCCCTAGCCAAGTAATCCCCACACATAATGTCGTCAGGTATATCTATTTCTATATAGCCGTCTTTGCCCTTGGATATAACACACTTAACCCTAAGGTCTACTAACATTTGCCACAGAGAATGCATCTCAATTCCACGTTCCTGGCAAACTTGCTCAAGATGCGATTTATGGGCATCTGAATAATCTGAGCTGATATGATTCATTTTTCTGTCCTTACATATGTTTTTTCATGGTTTCATGGTTTCTCGGTTTCACTTTTAAAAAGTCTAGGACAATCAAGGCTTTCCAGACATAAAACTGAAACCACTCTTTTTTGAGCTGGTGGTTTCAGTTTTTCAATTGGTGGTTTCGTATTTCTTGAAACCACTTCTTTGTACGTTGAAACCCGCAAGCTTTATTTTTCTGGTTTCACAAAATCCCAGTAAAAGCGCGGTGTTCAAGCTGCTGAAACCGATAAACCATGAAACCACGTTTTTTACAATGCTGAGTCTGAAAATTTTTCAAGCATTCTTCTAGAAATTTGATAAAGACGTTTTTGACCAAATCCTGGGACACGAGTGCTGATTGTATAACGTGTTATTTCAATTCCATCCTTTGCTTTCTCTAATGCTGTGACAAAGACACCCTTTGAAGCTAGAGCCTTTAGCAAAGTTTTTTTATCGCCACCCTGAAGAATTTCTTTGTCAAAAGCCGATGGGTCAAAGTAATGCACCCACCTATCTTCAATTAGTTTTCTAAACCCGACTCTATTTATAGTTTTTTCTATATGAGCTTTATTTTCTTCTGCTTCACTATTAACTTCTTTTTCTAACCCCCAAGAGTTTTCAAAGCGAGAGTTGCCATGTTCGGTGATAAAATGCACCAAGCGATCAATGACCTGAGTGACTTCAAATGCCCCAATGCCGCCACGCTGATTGAGCCAGGCGTTAAATATTTTAGAACAACATAAAAATGCCTCACCTTGACTCCAAGGTAGCAGCTGTAATTCTTGTGAAGACGCATGCTCCCCAACTGCTGCCATCAGAGCAATTTTATTTTTGACACGCTCAACCTGACCATCTACTGCTTTTTCAAGTGGGTTTTCTTCCAGCCAAATTTTTCGAAGCCTTTGAATCTGGGAAACTTGATATTCAAGGTTTTGGGTGAGAAAACTTAACCAAACGTCAATAACCGTTCCTTGGTATTTCTTAGTGATTTCTTTTAACTCATCCGCAAACACCACCGGATTTTCAAAATGATTAATATTTTCAAAAATCCCCATACCTTGTCCGGCATCAGCAGGTATCTCAATAAACCTAACGGTTTGACCAGCCTTTAGTTTCTTATTGCCCTTGCTTTCAGATATCTTTGCCTCAAGCCCAACTTCTCCAGAACTTAAAAAGATAAGCCTGAAGGTAGAGATAGGACGCGCCTCACCATATTTATTGGCACGAGCTTTACCTGATCCATTTCCCAACATATACGCCATGGCATCGGCCGCATCTCCTCCTACTTGGCTAATTTCGTCCAAAATAAGCAGACCATCATTAGATCCTCTCGCTAAGGATTCTGCTGCATTATCTGTGGTCCGCCAGCTCTTAATTTCTTTGCCCCAGACAGAGCTTGCGACACGAAGAGCTGTAGTTTTACCAATAGAAGACCCGCCAACAAAATGGATGCCAAAATTATCTTCTCCTAAGAAATCTAAAAGAGGTGCCGTAAGAGCCGCCAATATAGAGAATTGCAATCTGCTGTTACCGATGGTCCATCTGCCAATAGTGCTCCGCCAGTCCTTAAGGGTACCACTCTGCTCATAAGCAGTAGAACTGATGGGGGTGTCAAAAATAATTTTCTCTTGTCGATTGCCTCCATAAATTCTATCCTCTGCAAGAACATACGACTTACCATGCCACCCAGTTCTGTCGACGGCCAACGCTCTTTTTTTTACGCACGAAAAAGAAATATAAGACACGATACGATTAATGTTGTATGGATGCATTTCTACCCCTTCAAAACTCAGGATTTCTTTCAAGGCTTTCATATCCCCATAAATAATAGACATGGGAACAACGACTTGTTTGTGAACTCCGTCACTATCCAGTAAGCTTAAAACCCTAGCCCATCCCTTACTTTTTCTATCGCGTATTTTATGAGTGGCAACTAAATGAGTGCAAAGCCATCGCCAGCCAGCATCGATTATTTCACCCTTTTTGTTTTTTTTCTCATGATAATATTCAACATCCCCTTTTTCGTTTAAGCGAAAATCCTTTGGAAGTGAGAGGGACTGTATTTCATTTTGTGTGAAATAGGGCGTTAGCAAGTCATCAAAGGGTTTTTCTGAGGCATCTAAAATGTCCTTAGTAAGCCCATCTTTTACAGCATCTGCGATATCATATTTTGCTGGAATACTCTCTTTTTCAAGAAACTGTTTAGCAACAACCGCGATTGATAAGAGATCTACAGACTTTGCCCCAGCTTTTTTAGACAAATTACAAACAGCATCGCCATATTTAATTCCGGCATCATCAAAATCAGGTGAAATGATCACATCTCTACCTTTCAACGATGACCAATCAGTTTTATGGGGAGCCAATGCTCCAAATAAAGTTGCCGTTACGACCAAATCTGGAAAGAGTAATCTAGCGGCCTCAGCGGTTTTCTCTCCCTCTACCACTAAAATAGCAGCGTCTGGTCTACTGATGATTTCAGGCAAATTATAGGGAACACATTCTTCCTGGGGTCCCTTACACTTCCAGCGCCTCTCGCCATTCTTCTCTTCAGCATAGATAAAGGGGCGCGTTTCTTTTTTAAAAGTGCCATCAGCTTGCTGGATATCCCAACGAACCATGTATGCAAATATGCCTCCATCAGCTGTATGATAAGGGTATGCAGCCGTAGGGTGAGAATTAAATCGCTTTGTTCCACTCCAATATCTAATCTCCTGACTCCCAGCTAAAGGTTGTGCATCTGTTGGAACAGGGAATATATGAAAGAAATCATTAGTGACTAACTTTTTATTAATCGATGTTGGTGCAGTAAAATCTTGTTCCATTACACACCTCCAACAATAGCTTGCAGTGCACGGGCAGCATCTATTTGTCTTGTCCCATTCACATAAGCCCAAAGGGAAATGATATCGCCTCCTTTGTCTCCAGTGGCAAAGTCTGCCCATTTACCTGTCATTACATTTATCCGGAATGAACCAGCTCTCTTGTCATTGCGGGTAGGGTTGAGGGCAATATACTCATGCTTTTCTAGCTTTCCACTTGGCAACAACTTCTTTAATAAACAGATAGAGTGTGGCTTTATTTGAGAATTAAGTTGATTAAAGTCAATTAATTCTTGACTATAATCTAGGTTAAAATCAAGGCTGTAAGTATAGCTCATTGTGGTGTATCCTTTTGTTGTTACGTTTATATGAAAGCCCTCTCGGCAGGGGGCTTTTGCTTCCTCCAACATCATTTATTTCTTTTCATCGACAGTTTGCTGATCTAAAAAGCTGTCTAGTTCAGATTTGCGGTATCTTACGAGCCGCCCAACTTTGATAAATGGGATTTGATAACGTTTGGTGCAACGCCAAACTTCCATGGTGCCTGGAGAGACGCCAATATAGATTGATGCTTGATGACTGCTTAAAAGTTCTGTGTTTTGTGGCGGGGTAAGCTTGGTTTCTTTCGCTGACATGTCATAAACCCTTTCATGGTTCTGTTAAACATGTCGTGATTATTTAGGATTAAAAAAAATAATTCACCGCAACTGCGGTAAAAAACACAGCAGTTGCGGTATTAGGTTGCTTAGTCTTGGACGCTAAGGCTTTTTTTTGCTGCAGCAAATTTTTCTTGTAAGGTTCTTTCTGCCATTCCTTCAAAATCTCGGTAATCATTAGCAAGCTTTTCAATTAGTTTAGCGTTGCTATCAAAAACGTTAGTATCTTTAAAGCCAGATTTGCTAAAAATACATTCTAAAAGCGCACCCACGAGAATCTCATTGGCTCTTCTTTCTCGATCTCCCAATATTTTATTATTAGCCTTGAGCTTATTCAATTCTTTCTGTGAAATATCTAGTTTTTTTGTTGTATTTTCGTACCATTTTGTGTAATTTGCTAATTGGGTTTTTAGAGCATCTCGATCGGCCTGTAAGGCTCTAAAAGTATCAGCATTGATAGCTGCATGAGTATTACGTTCGACTTCATCAAATAAAAATGCTGGCTTCTGATCTGGGAAGTATTTAGCCATCCATTCCTTAAGATCACTATGTCTAACTGTCAAGTTGGCTATCAATGGAGATGGATACTTAGCAAAATATGGTGGAGAATCTTTTTCATTGCTTGGAGAGACAAAATGATGACTTACACGAGTTATTGATCCATCACCTATAAAAGGCAACAACCCTCCAAGCGCTGCATCAAATATTTTTGCTACATTGACCTGAAGACATGGCCATTGCTTAAACATGCTTGCTGTTGGTGTCACCCTCTCTCTCAGTTCTGATAAAATGTAATCCTCATACTCAAACAAACCGCACCACCTAATTGCAGCTTCAATAGGTGTATAGAGCGTTTTTTCTAACTCACTACAGCTTTTAGGATCATATGCATAACTCATCTCTTATCCTTATTTAACCAGGCTTACCCAGTGATGATGGTATATTAGCAACCCTCATCAATTCAGGCAATCGCTCCACAAGCTGTGGTTTATATTGCCCATAGGATGAAAGGTCTTTGTGGTCTTATGGCCTTGGTTTCAAAGGAACAACGTTTACTGATTTTTTCAACCCAGCCGCCACCAACATAGCACTGGTTGCTCGATCAACGGACTCTCTTACTGGATCTAAATCTAACCTTGCATAGATCGCAGTAGTACTTGGTGACTTATGGTTCAATGATTTGCCAACTATCACCAATGATGCACCAGTCTTTGCTTGCCAACTTCCCAATGTACGCCGTAAATCATGAATCCTTAGGTTAGCAATACCGGCTCTTGTTAGTACACGTTTCCATGCTTTTTTAGGTTCAACAAGATGGCCGGTAACGCCAGTGCCTGGGAAAACCCATGGGGAGTTAATCCCTTGTCTTGCACGTAGGATATCAACAACTTCAGGAGCAAGCGTGACCGTTTGAGATTCACCATTTTTAGTGATAGGTATACGCCACTCCCCACGCTCTAGATGTATCTCTGACCATTGCATTGCTTGGACATTGGAACGTCTAGCACCAGTTAGCAATGAAACAAGGAAGTAGTCCCGCAAGGTTGAGTTTTGTTCTTCTGCTAATGATTGAAAAAATGCGGGTAACTCATCAGACTGTAAGAAACGGTCACGCTTAGTCTCAGGGAACTTTTTGATACCCTGTGCAGGATTAGACCCCTTGAACAACTTATGCTCAAGCCCATAGCCAAAGAGACTAGAGGCCAAAGCCATAACTCGATTTGCTGTAGTTGGGTGTTCAGTACCTATCTCAGTGTGTAGCTTAGAAAAATCAGTATCTTTGAATTGAGACAATTGCCGCTTATTCCATTTTGCTAAATGGTTGTTAAAATCATAACGATAAGTACTTGTTGTCTTTTCTGACAAGTACGCACCTCTCCTGTTACGGCGATGTTTAAGGAACGCTTCAAACAGCTCCTGTAGTGTTGTTTCAGTTTTTAAGGCACGAGCATCAGAGTTAGGGTTAACGCCTTCAACAATTAATGAATTAATCCGTGTTGCTTCATTGCGGGCTTGTTCAATCGACATATCAGGATAGCGGCCAAGGGTTACACGAGCGACATTAGCATTTTGAATACGCTTTCTAACACAGAACGTTTTAACACCAGTACTAGTAATACGAATCTGCAAACCATTGATTTTCTTGTCGTGGTAAGCTTTACGTTGGCCAGCAATAGGTAATGGCAAGCTATCTAAAACTGCTTTGGTAAAGTTGATCTTGTCATCTTTCATAATCATTCCTGAACAAAGGTTTAATATTTGGGGTCACACGGGGGTCACAAATTAGATAAAATTTAGCACAACTCCGTGTGACCCCATTAAGCTGATGATAGGTTGAGATCGTTGTTTTGTAAAGGTTTATTAAGTAATATTAAACAGGAGAAAACAGCAGACCTCCGAATTTGTAATCAGTAGGTCGCGGGTTCGACTCCTGCAGCCGGCACCAGCTCTACTAAAATCTCAAAGCGTTTTAATTTATACCTTTTTCAAAAAACAGGCTTTCAGCATAAATTGGCCCATGTCTGTCTTGCAATCAACTTCATGATCACCATCCACTAAACGAATGCTTTTCACTTTAGTGCCCATTTTAAGTGTAATGGATGACCCCTTTACCTTTAGGTCTTTGATAATCACGACAGCATCACCATCGGACAAAATGTTACCATTAGAATCTTTTATAGTCGGCTCAGCGTCTGTGTCTACAGTAGACTGCGTTACTGGCCACTCATGCCCACAATCAGCACAAACAAAATTATCATTATACTGATACGTATTGCTCATGCCGCATTCGGAACAAGCTGGAATAATTATTGTCATCGTTTCCTCTAATAATAAAGTCTTTGCTAATTCAATAATTAGCTATCCATTACGGTTTCTCAACAGCTTTCCAGCTTTGAGCATACTCTGCCCATTCAACTGATGAAGCATTTTCACCTGTTTCTAGTGCATCACGCGTATCAATCATGACAGCAACTTCGTCAGTTTCTTTTCTTGCAAACTGAGAAGCTGTTGCAAACGCCCCTGGGTGCGGACCATGAGTAAATCCACATGGGTGAATTGTTGACATACCTGGATGAATATTATCACGGCTAAAAAACTGTCCACGGTGGTAAAAAATGAATTCATCATAATCATCGTTGTTATGATAGAACGGTACTTTTAATGCCCCTGGGTCACTTTCAATAGGACGCGGTGCAAATGTACAAATAACAAATCGATTCGCTACAAAGGTTGTGTGTGCCGAAGGTGGCAAATGATAACGATGGCTCATCAACGGACGAATATCATCAACATTGATACGCACAGGCGCTAAATTGCCATGCCAACCCATTGCATCTAAAGGATTAAATGGATAGGTAACAACGCTCATCTGCCCAAGTCTTTTAATATGCACTTCCCATTCATGGTTAGCATCAACCTGCTGCGCTTTAAATTGATCATTAATTTTAGGCGTATCAAGCATCGCAGGGTCAAAAATAGCGTGAGGCCCTACAATACCTTTATCTGGCAACATGTAGCTGCTATCAGTTGCTTCAACCAACAATATATTTAATGGCTCAATAACATCTAACCGCCACATAGTAGAGCGTGGCAAGACAACATAATCACCAGTTTTAATCGTCATATGACCATAATCACAAAACAAATCAGCGCGCCCTTGATGAATAAACAAAAGCTGATCACCATCACCATTACGGGCCAAATGTGTCATTGATTTTGAAACTTGCCACCACCGCAGCTGTGTGTGGCGATTATGCAAAAATAGATCTGTTTTAAATGGGCAATTTTTTTCTTGGTTCCACTTGTTAAGATCATACGCACGTGGCCGAAGTGGGCCTTCCCATTTTGTCCAAGCTGTTGGTGCAGATCGATGAATCATATGAGTACAAGGACCAAAAAAACCTTCTTTCCCAAGCTCACGCTCATAGGTTTTCGAACCATCTTCTTGGACTGGAAAATCAGCATGAGCCTGCCGACTACAAACACCTTCAACAATAGGAAATTCAATCCATTTACGCATATGTCTTTACCTTTATAATCTTGCCACGATCATAAGGGAAAGGGTTGCATAACAGCAAGTAAAAAGTAAAAAAGCAGAATTCTAAACATCTGCGTAATATTTTTCCTTATCCAAAAGTCCTTCAGAGTGGTCAACACACAAAGCAACGGTCGCATCTCCGGTAATACTAATCGTTGTACGCATCATATCAATAATGCGATCAATACCAGCAATTAAAGCAATACCTTCAATAGGAAGACCAACTGATGCCAGGACCATCGGCAACATAACAATAGTGCCCCCAGGAATACCTGCTCCGCCAATTGAACCCAACGTTCCAGTTAAAATAATGCATCCATAATCAGCCATTCCTAATACTTTTCCAGTAGCTTGTGCAAAAAACAAAGCGCAAAGACTTATATAAATAGCAATACCATCCATGTTAATGGATGCTCCAAGCGGCAATACAAATGATGAACTAATGTTGGATACTCCAAGACGATTTTGACAAACTTTAATAGTTGTTGGTAAAGCTGCTTTTGTACTGCTTGTAGAAAATGCCAACGTTTGGTACTCAAGACTTTTCTTAAAAAATGGCAGCGGAGATAACTTAGTCCACACAAGAATAATCAGCCCAAACACCAAATACTGCACACCAAACGCTAAATAGGCACAACCTACTAACTTTAAAAGCTTTTCTAAAACTGCCATTCCTTGGGTGCCAACAATCCACGCAGTCAAAGCGCATGCTGCCACTGGAGAAAGCTGAACAATCAAATGCACCATACGAAACACCATCGATGACAATAAAGAAAATATACCGCTCAAGCGTTTTGAGGCTTCATTTTCCATTGTGTTAAGAGTAATGCCCGTAAATAATGCAAAAAAGACAACCTGTAAAATGGTGCCTTGCGCCATCGCATCAATTGCATTTTCTGGCACAATGTTTAAAAGGGTATCAGCTATTTTAGCTAAACTAGCATCCGGATTTTTAAGCACTCCATCACCACTGAAATTTAGAATAACGCCGCTTCCTGGTTCAAAAATAGTTCCAACAGTTAAACCAATAGTTATCGCAAATAAAGTTGTCAGCAAATAAGTAACAGAAGCTTTTATGCCAACTCTGCCCAATGCTTTGGAGTCTTGAACACTTGTAATGCCACTAACTATCGCAAAAAATATTAATGGGACGATAATCATTTTTATAAGACGAATAAATAAATCACCAAATGGCTTGATGTAGACAACATCGTCCTTTAAGACCACGCCCAATATAATTCCCAGCACAAGACCAACAAGAACTTTTTTCCACAATTTCATCGACCGTAAAACCCCATACATAAATTTCGGCATAATAATTTATTTTTCACATGCAACAAAGCCACCAAACGCGTAAGATGGGAAAGGTGTAAAAAATTCCAATATATAAATTGAATTCTTCTTGGTTCCCATCTTCTGAAAGTATCGCAAGCAGTTTACTTGCAACGTTTGCAAAAAATATACCTCATCAAGACTATCATGATTTACACGAATGGTCGATTAATCACATTCCGGAATTTTGGGATAGGGTTTGGGATTTTTGCGGGGTCATTGGTAACAAGGGCGAAAAAATTCTAGAAAATCCAACAAGTGTTGAAAAAGCTATTTTTTATCCTCAAGCACAATTAAATTTTGCTCAGAATTTATTAAAGCAATGTGATGACCATATCGCTATAACTTTTGTTGGTGAAAACAAGGTCAAGCGCCAACTTACTTATCAAGAACTTTACTGGATTGTTGCTAAAATTGCTGACCACTTTAAACAGTGGGGCATAACCAAAGGTGACCGTGTTGCCGGCTACTTGCCAAACATGCCTGAAACAGTTGCTGCAATGTTGGCTGCTACATCTCATGGAGCCGTGTGGACCGCATGTTCACCTGATTTTGGCACGCAAGGAGTCATCGATCGTTTCAGTCAAATAGAACCAAAGGTACTAATTACTGTAGATGGGTATCACTACAACGGAAAAACCTTTTCGTGTCTTGAGCGTTTACCTGAAATTTTAGAACATTTACCAAGCATTGAACGCGTAGTTGTTGTTTCATATTTAGGAATTGAACACTCATACTCGCGCTGGCATCAATTACTTTCAACAAGTGATGCCACCGAAATTACATTCACACCTGTCAATTTTAATGACCCTTTGTATATTCTGTATTCATCGGGCACAACTGGCATTCCAAAGTGCATTGTTCACGGCGTAGGTGGCACACTTTTAAAGCATTTATCGGAACACCAACTACAATGTAATATTAAGCCTGCTGATCGGGTGTTTTACTTTACAACATGCAGTTGGATGATGTGGCATTGGCTAGTATCAGCATTGGCATCACGCGCACACATAGTTCTTTTTGATGGCTCCCCAACTTATCCAACGCCTACTTTTTTGTGGGATATTGCCCAAGAATTACAAATAAATTTCTTTGGTACATCTGCAAAATATCTTAGCACGCTGCATAAACTAGAAGTTGATATAAGCAAAACACACAATCTCAAGGAACTACACACAATTGGCTCAACAGGTTCACCCTTAATGCCAGAAACATTTGATTATATTTGGAAAAACATCAAACAAGATGTACAAATCAGCAGCCTTTCCGGTGGCACCGATATTGTTTCTTGTTTTGTGATGGGAAACCCCATTAGCCCGGTACACCGCGGTGAAATTCAAGGGTCAGCTTTAGGCATGGCTATAGATATCTTTGATGAAAATGGAAATTCCATTTCAACAGAACCAGGTGAGTTGGTATGCACAAAACCATTTCCCTGCAGACCCATTGGCTTTTGGAAAGACAAGCAAAATGAAAAATATCACAACGCGTATTATGAAAAATTCCTTAACACTTGGCACCATGGTGACTTTTGCGAGTGGACCGAAAACCATGGACTAATTATTCATGGGCGCTCGGACACCACCCTTAACCCAGGCGGTGTACGCATTGGCACTGCGGAAATTTACCGTCAGTTAGAAAATATTGATGAAATAATCGAATGCTTAGCAGTTGGCCAGAAATGGCAAGACGACGAACGCATTATTTTATTTGTGATTATGAAAAAAGATGTCGAACTAACCACCGATTTAATCAATAAAATCAAGCAACACATTCGTCAGAATACCACGCCACGTCACGTACCTGCAAAAATTATTGCAATGTCTGATTTGCCTAGAACAAAAAATAACAAGCTTACTGAAACAACCGTTCGAGACATTATTCATGGCAAAGAAATAAAAAACAAAGAAGCGTTGCTAAATCCTGATTGTTTGGTATTTTTTACAAAAATAGCCGAGCTCCAAACCGATTAAGTTTTAATGTAGAAGGCCCCTACTCTTCACCATGCGCCTTAGTATATGCAGCCTTGCCATCAAATACCTGTAGTTTCTCAAGATGTGACCACATTGCCTTTGTACTAACTGCCGTAATAAGTTTTTGAATTTGGCTATCATCTAAAGGACCACTACCAACAAATCTAGCTGTTACCTGATCAGTCAAATCTAACACTGTGTTTTCAGTAGTTGGATAAATTTTCATGCCTCTACATGTTATAAGTTTTAACTTCACTGAAGCCTCGTTTGCTGCAGCCTCCATTAATTTGCCAAATTCACTAATAGGTTTAGTGTTTTCAAAAAATACATCTACCCCTTCAACAAAACGCTCTTTAACCTGAATTGGTGCTACCGGAATGTTTGAGTTATCAACATTAATTGCTTTATACGCACGATCGTGAATGCCTTCATAGCGTTTTCCAAGGTTTTTAATGACAGATTCTGTAAACAACGTGGTTGAAGCACTTTTTGCATCGCCCACCACGTCACGAGTCAAAATTTTATCAACAGCACAAGTTACATATAGTGCATGCTCTATATCTAGTGCAGCTTTAAATTCTCCCAAATGACGAAGCATCATGACTGCAGACAAAATAACGGCCATGGGGTTAATATTATTTTTTCCCGCATATTTAGGCGCAGAACCGTGCACTGCTTCAAAAATACAGGCATTGTCGCCAATATTGGCACCAGGCGCAAAGCCAAGGCCGCCAACCAGTGCAGAAGATAAATCACTTAAAATATCTCCGTTCATATTAGTCGTGACAATTACTTCAAATTGTTCGGGTTTTTTCACTAACTGATGCGCGCAATTATCTACAATAATATGCTGCGCTTCAATATCAGGATATTCTTTTGATATATCTTCAAAAGTTCGTTTCAGCATGCCTTCGCTAAACTTCATGATGTTTGCTTTAGTAGCGCAATGTATGGTTTTACGATTTTGACTACGGGCAAATTCAAACCCTAAACGTACAATTTTTTCGCAACCTTTTCTGGAAATTAGTTTCAAGCACTGCGCCACATTTGGTGTTTGCATATGTTCAATGCCAGCATAAAGGTCTTCAACATTTTCACGCACAATAACTAAATCAATACCGCGACCACTATAAGGAGTAACCACTCCTGGAAACTCTTTCACTGGACGAATATTTCCATAGGTTTCAAACATTTTCCGCAATGTTACATTGGCACTTTTTTCACCAAATCCCACAGGCGTTGCAAGCGGTCCCTTTAGGGCAACCTTATTTCTGTTAATAGAATCAATTGTTTCTTGTGGAACACCAGTCGCCATACCTTTTTTAAAAACCTCAGCGCCCGCTTCACAAATTTCCCAATTAATTTTTACGTCAGTAGAATCAATAATTTGACGCGCTGATCTTGTTACCTCTGGGCCGATCCCATCTCCTGGAATCAAAGTTACGTTATAAGACATCATTGAACTTAATTAGATATTAGCTGGAACAAGCCTAGCATACAGACCGAAGAATATGAAAAGATCAATTTTGTAAACATCCAAATCGCATTTAATTAATTACCAAATAAACAATTTTTAAATTATTTTTAAGAACTATATTGACTAATTTTTGTGCTTTTGGCATATATGTGCGATGTATTGTATTAATGAATTGAACAAATGAATAATTTTATTTTTAAAAAACTTTTTAACGTTCTTGTTTCAACAATTTTTATTCTGCCAATTGATGCAAGTTTTGGCGATCAAGATCACTTTCCACCTGTACCAGGATCCCCCCAACCTGCTGTCGGCGGTCATGCTGCACCAGCGCCAGCCCCTCTGACAGATGCTCAAAAAGAATCTCTCTCTCAGTTGTTAGCACGTGCAACAGAAGAAATTAAAAGAATACATAAACATTTTGACAAAACAGAAATCCTTCCAGAAGGTCATCCAGATAATGAAAAAACTAAAATTATAGTTCATGATATAAAAAAACGTTTTGATAAATTACTTCCTGTTTTCGTGCAAAACTTTCAGCGCAAGGGCGTGCACTATACGCCAGAAAATACTGGCGCCAATGGAACACACTTAGAAGATATTAAGGGCAATCCATCAGCCCATTTTACTTCAAAAGGGCCTGCAGACTTTTTAAGCTCAGTCGACGTTGATGATTTCTACGTGGTTAGCACGCATTTCGGTAATACGTATTTATTCCAAAATGGATGACAGAACCAAACAAAGGATTTGGGTTATATCAACAAGGCACACAAACTCTTGATAGAGGAGTTGTTTATAGTGATTAGGAACTGTTAACAAACTAGGTTTTTGATCAAGGCAAGAGCTATGAAAGAATTGAAAGTAACATCAAGCTTATCAACACGTAACGCAATCCTTCTATTTTCTTTG
>Ga0207938_1000068_pt1 | contig 16378 bp, 14 predicted proteins | sample LakMenEpi15Mar12_FD_150671 | JGI IMG/M metagenome (GOLD analysis project Ga0207938, IMG submission 150671) | Freshwater microbial communities from Lake Mendota, WI - 05MAR2012 deep hole epilimnion (SPAdes) | ecosystem: Environmental > Aquatic > Freshwater > Lake > Epilimnion/Euphotic zone ...
CTTAACAACTCAATCTAATGCGCAAGCTGCCATTTCTGCTATTGATGCGGCGCTAACCAATGTTTTAAATGAAATGACGCGTATTTCTTCATCGTATAGTTCACGGTTTGAAGATCTTGAAGAAAACATGGGAGAAATAGTCTTAAATCTGCAAGAGGATTTATCGGCATTAGAAGATGTTGATTTTGCTGAAGCTATTACTAATTCAGAACGATTAAAAGCACTTAAGGAAGCGGCAATGGCTGCTTTAAAAACCGAATTTAGGGCGTATGATCAGCTTGGCCATTTAGTGGCAGATAGTCTGCGCGGACATTAATTAAGCCCAAGATACAATCTACTTATATACCATCATGAAATTACCCACTGGACCCCTACGCCCTTTCAGGGCTCTGGGAGACGCTTCCCACTTTCGTCTTCATGAGGAGCGTAAGCGACGTGATGATCCAGTGAATAATATCCACTTCCTTTTAAATAAAAACAATTAAATAATTAGTTTTATTTATTTATTTATTTATTTATTTATTTATTTAATATATTAACTATATTTTAATACCCCCCCTGTACCATAAAATTTACTATAAACATTTTTTAGTACAGGAAAAACCCATGAAAAAAAATACCATATTTAAATACTGCACCTCCCTGGCTATGGGATTGGCATTGTGCTCAGAGCTTAGCGCTAGCTGGACAAATCAAATTATCGCTGGTCAACTTGGACAATCTGGATACTCAGGTGATGGAGGTCCAGCTACTTCTGCTAAACTTGCAAACGGGCTTCGTGAAAGTTGTGCCGATAATTTCGGCAATCTTTTCATTGCTGATTCTAGCAATGGTGTCATTAGAAAAGTCAATTCTGGTGGCATTATTTCTACTTTTATTTCAAGCGGTCTAAGCTCTCCGTTCGGAATCTGTGCTGATAGTTCAGAAAATGTATATGTTTCTAATTTTGGCAATGGCACCATTGGAAAATATAGCAGCACAGGTAGCGTTATAAACGCCAGTCTTATTTCAGGATTAAGTAACCCCTATGGAATTTGTCTTGATAGTGCCGGTAATCTTTATATTGGAAATTACGGCAGTAGCACTCTTGGAAAATATAGCAGTACAGGTACTGTTATAAACGCCAGTCTTATTTCTGGATTGAGCAGTCCAACTGGAGTTTATGTTGATGACGCTGGTAGCATTTATGTTACAGAAGCTAGCAGTGGGACTCTTGCAAAATATAGCGCTACAGGAAGCAGTATCAATTCTAACCTTATCCCTGGAATAAGTAACCCTAATGGCGTTTGCCTTGATGGATCAGGCAACGTTTATGTTGGGGATACAAATAATGGAAGAATTCAAAAGCTTTCCGCCAGTGATAGTAGCATTTCTACTATTGTTAGTGGATTAAGTAACCCTTACGGAATTTGTGCTGATAGTTCAGGTAATTTATATGTTTCAGACAGTGGAAATGCTGTTGTTAGAAAACTCTTCATTCCGAAAAACCTTACCGTAGACGTTGAAGGTTCTGATAGCGCAAGCCATAGCGGTGCTATTACTGCTGGAACAGTTTATAAAACTAATGCAGGTTCACTTGCTCTTGGCAGTACCAGCAATGCTATAGGAGCTTTAGCTATTAACGGTGGTAAAGTTTCCGTAAGTTCAGCTAGCAACTTAAATGGCGCATCATCTGCGGTAACGTTTGCTGCATCTGGCACTGATCCAGTATCACATGCTTCAAATACTGCAACATTAGAAATTGCTGGTTCCATGAATACTGGTGCGTTTGCTTTTTCAACAGCTGGTACAGTTCAGGTAGATAGCACGTATACGGCAACATTAAATGCTGCCCCTACAGGAACAGGTCTAGTGCACAAAACTGGGCCTGGTGTTATGAAAGTTGCATCAGACCTAAGCGCTTCTGCAACATTGGCAGGAATAAATGTAGATGCCGGAACGTTTTACTTATATGGCGGTAAAGCACCAAACGCACCTATTGATGTTGCAAGTGGTGCTGTATTCGAACTTGGGGGAGCAAGTGCTTTAGGTCAGCATGCAGTACCAGGACTTACTACTGTTCGATCAGGTGGTGAAATCAGTGTTGATGCGAACACGTCAATAAATACAGACGCGACAACAAACTATACTATGAATTTTGTAACAGGATATTTGGTAGGAGCTGGTACAGGAGCTGTATTACCACATCCCACAGGGCTCTCGGTAACAGGTCTCAATAGCAGCGGATATGCAATCTATTTAAATTCAACAGCAAGTTCAATTTTATACGGAAGTATGAACTTTCCAGTAGGCACGACGGATCCTGCCGCGACAATGATTCCAACTACCTACAATCAAATAACTTACTCACCATTTGATACGGGAGTACTTTTTGCGTCTGGATCAACCCTTAAACTTGGTGCTGGGTCTACTTGGGCACGTAACATAACTGTTGGCACAGCTAGTTAAGTACGACTTAATCTAGTGTGCATGGTGTTTTACACCTAACCATTGTCATCCCTGCGAAAGGCTGAAAGCCTGGATGCGGGGATCCTAGACCCCCGAACTTCAGCGCTATAGCGCCTCGTCAGGGGTGACACCAGGTTTTCCAAAAAACTTGCACACTGAGGTACTTAATAATTCAATATCTTGGGCTTGCGCATGGTTTTGTGCAAGCCCATTTTTTTGATTTTGTATTCAGAATTTCATAGGAAAGTGTGGATTGCCGCGCTGCGCTCGCAAAGACGAAAAGCCGTCATCGCAAAGCCTGAAAGGCTGTGGCGATCCATACTTGTGAATAATTTCCTTTTACTATTAAATAGCCGACAGATGTCGATTAAATGGTCATTAAATTTTGTGACACAGACTTTGATTGGCTGTGCTGCTTACATCAATCCTAAGAAACTCCACCACAAATACCCTACACCCAACCATATAGCAATGTTCAACACACTGATAATGAAACCATACAACCACCAGTCACTAACTGTCACATACCCCATACCAAAATATATTGGCGCAGACCCTGTTGAATAATGGGTCATGCTTGAAAACAATGAACTAAAGAAACCTAGTAATAATGCGGAAACTATTGGTGGGGCGCCCGCAATAATAGCAACAGCTAAAAAGGCTCCATACATAGCGCCAATATGGGCCGTATTGCTTGCAAAGAAATAATGACTATAAAAATAAACAATAGCTAAACCGTACAAAGCTGCTATCGAATGAGAACCTGAAAAAACGTTCCCAATTACTTGACTGAACCATCCTGTTAAACCAAAGACTTTCAGGTAATCAGACATCATAATTAAAATTGATAACCAAATAACCATGCTCCAGGCCTCGTGCTCTTCTAAAATATCTTTCCAGGTCAAAATTCCAGTTAGTAACAATATGCAAACACCAAGTAATCCTGCGCTTGTAGTTGGAACGCCATAGCTTTGCCCAATAGTCCACATGGCAAGCATAACTACAAATACACCAGTCATTGTCCATTCTTGTGCAGTCATGCCCCCCATGTTGCGAAGATTTTTTTTTGCAATACTAACGGCTTGGGGCAGTTTTTTAAGCTGTGGGGGGTAGATGATAAACAAAACTAAAGGTACTAAAATAATGCTGCATATTCCTGGGACCAGTGCTGCTGTAAACCAATCTATCCAAGTGAAATGCACCCCTTGTTTCGCAGCAATTCCTTGGGCCATTGGGTTTGCAGCCATTGCTGTTAAAAACATTGAGCTTACAATCAAGTTTCCTTGAAAAGCGACTAATGTTAAAAAGCTTCCAAGTTTACGTGCTGTTCCATCCTCTGGTCGGCTTCCCAAAGTTTCGGAAATTGATTTCACAATAGGGAAGATAATTCCGCCAGCACGCGCAGAGTTGCTGGGAATAGCAGGGCCCATGACAAGTTCAGTTAGAATAATGCCATACCCAAGTCCTAAGGTATTTTTGCCTAAAAGTGCCACGAAACCATAGGCAATACGGTGGCCTAGCTTCGTTTTTATAAAACCACGGGCAATAAAGAAAATGAAAACGACAAGCCAAACAATGGAGCATGAAAACCCCTGAAAAGCTTGATTTTCTAGGTTTAACGTATTGGTGAGAATGCAGAAAAGCAGACCAATTAAGGCAACTGCAGCCATGGGTAATGGCTTTAGAACAATACCTGCAATGGTGCCGACAAAAATTCCAAATAGCTGCCAGCCTTTTGGATCAACAACTTCCGGCCTGGGAAGCAAATAAACCGTGATGCCTAGTGCAACAGGAACAATAAGTTTCCAAATGGAGTAGGGGAGTTTATTCGCCATGATCCCAAAGTATAAGATAACTTGCAGCTAGGGTAGCCTAAGTTGGCCCTGGGTTCAAAGACTAATTTTAAGTAAATTTTAGCAACTTTTCGTTGATTTGATTAATCTGAAGTTGTGCTCTGTGCCTTATTTTTCCACTTGATATCACGAGCATACAAAATTAATCTTTCAAATTTTATTAAAAACACACTTTATTTTTTATTCCTGAGGCCTACACTAATCAGGTAAGTACTATTTTTTCAGGAGTAACCAAATGAAGTCATCCCTAAAATTTACGGCCATCGCCCTGCTATTAGGCGGTGTTTTACACGTTCAAAATTTAAATGCTGCAGCCCTTACAGCCGCTACATATGGTTCTGTTGCTGCAATTCCTTATGACTCAGCGATCAATCCCTTCGCTGAAAGAGTGAGTAGAATTTTTGCATCTCCCGGGACTCCTAAAGAATTTGCAACTTCCATAGAGGCTTTAAGCAAGACTCCTTCTAACACGAACCAAGAAAAGCGTTTGTTACTTTGCACTTTAGTAAGTGAGGTTGTTAAATCAGAACTACCTTTAACATTCTTTGAAACAGCGCTTGCCGATGATTCCGTCAAAGTAAAGCTCTTCGTGGCAGCTTGTGTCGCAGTAAAACAAGCGCGCATAAGTAGTGATATAACTATAAGTGAACAAAGTGCAGAGATAGACGCTTTAACGTTAGCACTAGAAAAAAGAGTAGGTGCACATACTGATGAAATCATTGATTTGAAAGGTCAAGTAAACGAGTTAAGCGAAGAAACTGAGCTGTTGCAAGGCGAAGTCTGCGATTTGAGTAGCGATTTAGATAAAGCTAAACAAAAATGTAAACTTTCACATGCATTTGATACACCTTCCGAACAAAGCGTCGTTGTGCCTGTTGCAACACTTCCAACATACACTGTAGTTAAACCAGAGCTTTCTACGTTGCCGGTTGCTGAACAAGTCTATCTCTTGAAAGTTCGCAGTAAATTAGCATCACAACAAGAAGACCTAACAGCGTCACTAGTTGATCTAGAAACTCTTTTACAATCTCGTCAAACTATGGCGCTAACAAGTCGTAGTGCTGAAAATCTTGAAAGAGCTGCCTTCTTGGTAGATGCTATCCCGCAAATACGTGCAATTGCTATGATAACTGGAGGGTACTTAAAATCAGTACTGGAGCAAATTAATGAGATTAATGCATCAGTAAAAGCGCGTTCAACAATGTTTTGGAGAGCATACCCAGAGCCATTACAAGTCTTGCAACTTAAAGAACTCGAAGCTAGAAAAAATTTAGCATATGCAGAATGGGATGGACTTATAGGCTTTATGAAGAAACCTCAGGTTCTTGCTTCCTCAACAGGTGCTGATAATAGTCTTTCTAGCGTTATTACTAGTGTCTTAGTTACTAAAGTGCAGGCATCACTTGCAACGCTTTCAGAAACTTCTGCTTCACCAAAAATGGTTGTAAAAAGTGACGGCTTGATTTCTATTATTGGCGATACAGACTACACAACAGAAGTGAATTTAACATCACAGTTTATGATAGATCTTCAACAACTGACTGTTGATTTTCTAAAACAAACCTATGGTGCACAAACATTGCTTCAGTCTACTTTTGCTCCTTCTGCATTAGTAGGATTTAGTGAACTAGTAGAAGCAAAAGCATCGCTACTACCACCACCTGCTCCACCAGCTGAAGTTGTGGTGTTACCTGCAACAGCGACGAATACTGTAATAAACTCATCAGACATGGATGATTCATTTCATGATGATGAAGATGGGTTAGTTGACCCTGCAGCCGTTGCTGTAATCAAGGAAGAAGCTACCGTCTAAAAAAACGGAAATCGAGCCCTCGCAACCCGCGGGGGCTCATTCTTCAACGCAGTCTCATTATTTACATATATATTAAAATTTTATATTAATAATTTCAATATTCCTATAACACATGTTCACTAATAATAAAATCTTGAATTCATTACTTGTTTTTTTCTATGATAGGAACATAAGCGATCAAGCAAGGGAATATTAAATGTCAGAAAATCAAAGTCCATACGTTGTTGTGCTGGGCAATGAAAAAGGCGGCACTGGAAAGTCTACCGCTGCTATGCACGTGATAACGTCACTTTTACGCCAAGGCTATAAAGTTGGTAGCATTGACGTGGACGCCCGTCAGGGAACTTTATCTCGTTATGTGGAAAACCGGCGGTTGCGCAGTGAAGCAAAGCCAGAAGAACACCTGCCGCTGCCCGATCATTATCCTGTATTCCGTTCTGAAAAGCCTATTGTCGAAGAAGCCCAAGCTGAAGATGAAAAAAATCTAAAAGAAGCTATGGAAAAACTATCAGGCAGTGACTATATAGTAATTGATACCCCGGGAAGTGACATGTACTTATCACGTTTAGCTCATAGCTATGCTGATACGCTAATCACCCCCTTAAATGATAGTTTTATTGACCTTGATATGTTGGCGCGATTGAACCCTGAAACATTAGAAATTATACGCCCTAGTACCTATTCAGAAATGGTGTGGGAACAAAAGAAACAACGGGCTATTCGTGGTGATCGCCGCGCCATTGACTGGATTGTATTACGTAACCGTTTAACAGCAGTTAATTCACGTAACAAAGAAGAAATGCGCAAAGCCCTTGAAAGCCTTTCAAAACGTATTGGTTTTCGCCTTGTTGCAGGGTTTGGTGAACGTGTAATTTTCCGTGAACTGTTTTTAAACGGTATTACATTGTTAGATTTGCGCGAATCACGCGTCGCGATGAGCTTGTCGCACGTAGCGGCTCGCCAAGAATTAAATCAGCTGCTAGAAATGATTCAAATTCCAAAGCAAAAAAAGAAAGTTGCCTAGATGATTAAAACCGCTGTTTTTCCTGTAGCTGGACTTGGTAGTCGTTTTTTGCCGGCAACGAAAGCTATTCCAAAGGAAATGTTGGTGGTGGTCGACAAACCACTTATTCAATATGCGGTTGAAGAAGCAAAAGCAGCGGGCATTGAAAAGTTCATTTTCATAACATCCCAAGGCAAAGAAGCAATTGAAGACCATTTTGATAGTCACAGCGGCCTTGAATCAATTTTGCAAGCGCGTGGAAAAACGGATGACCTTACTAAAATTCGTTCTATTCGTATTCCTGAAGGCCAGGCGCTATTCATACGTCAGCATGAACCCCTAGGCTTGGGTCATGCGGTGTGGTGCGCCCGTCATTATATTCAAGAAGATGCATTTGCCCTGTTATTGGCTGATGACTTAATTCAAGCAACAACTCCTTGTTTAAAACAAATGGTGCAAGCCTATTCGGAAGAAGACGGCAACATGGCAGCGGTTATTGATGTGCCAAAAAGTGAAACAAACCGCTATGGTGTGCTTGATATTTTAACGCAGCTCGGGCAAAAAGTTCGCGCCAAAGCTGTGGTTGAAAAGCCCGATGCTACATTGGCGCCATCATCTACTGCTATTATTGGTCGCTACATTTTGCGAACGTCAATTTTTGAACCCCTAGGGTTTAAAAAACAAGGGGCAGGGGGCGAAATTCAACTGACAGATAGTTTGCAAACTATGCTTGGTGCGAATGTTCCCTTAACGGGGTTTCGTTTTCAGGGTGACCGTTACGATTGCGGCACAAAAGTGGGCTGGTTACAGGCTAACTTGGCTTTGGCGGCAAGTGACCCGGAGCTGCGGCCCTACTTAGAATCTGTAATGGCTGCACTAAAAGTGCCGTTAGCGGTTTAGGGTGCTTCCGCTATTTAATAATTTTTTAATGTTTAAGTTATATAGTCTAACTAATGTTTTAAAATTAAGGTTTCCCAATGGCTGTATCAAGCTACGTTTTTCGAGCGTTTTTTACTTTGTTACTAACGGTGAGTTTTAGTAAAAACGCTACTGCAAGTGGTTTCGATTTAACCCCAGAAGAACTTGCAATAATTGAACGAGATAATCAAGAACGGGAACAACGAGAATTGCATGCTGCCATGGCTGCTAGCCACCACGACCATGTTAAAAAAACTTCAGCTGCTGAAAGATTACAAATAGAAATGGCGCTTGCAGCAGATGCGCACGCGCAGCGACTAAAACAAGAAGCAGATGACTTAGAGCGTGCGCTTGAATTAAGTCGTGAATCACATCGTGTTCCAGCTGCTGCTCCTGCTCCTGCACCAGATACTGCAATTTATAGCGCTGAAGATGATGACGAAGACCTAGAAGCAGCACTTGCATTAAGTATGGAGTCAAATGTTCCAGCAGCTGCAGCGGTTGCAGCACCAGAACTTTCTGAAAGAGAAAGGGTGGCGCAGGAAAGAGCTAAGCGCTTCCAATCAGTGCTTCCTCCAGTGTTATCAATTGATCAACAAGTAGATGCAGCTTTTGAAAAAGAAAAAAATGAAATTCAAAATGAAATTCACAGATTAGAATCAATAAATTTAATTACGGCGTATCCAAAACCACAAGATAGGCCTAATGCTCGTAGAGAAATAGACGCGCGGCTTACAGAACTAAGAGTAAACCTTCAAAATTACACGCAGCTAGGCAAAGCGACAGCAACCAAATTAAGACTAAAGTCTTATATATCTAGTCAGCAGAGGAAATAATAAAATCTGAAACTGGGCCCTCGTCAGAGGGGGAAGGGTTTCAGTAAGTAATTTCTGCTTTGTCATACTCGCGAAAGTGGGTATCTATAATGATTAGTGTCAATGGATCTTCGTTAAAGCCGGAGATGACAAGGAAAATGAATTTACTCACTGGATCCCTACGCCCTAAAGGGCTCAGAATGACGCTTTCACTCGCGTCTTCATGAGGAGCGAATGCGACGTAATGATCCAGCGGATAACATCATTTTCTATTTCATCAACCTAAGATTTATTATATAAAAGCGTTTTCAAAGAATTCTTGTCTTGGGGTACTATATGGCCATCCGTAACAAGTTCACTTACCAGATGTTCATAAGGTTTGCCTGCTGAAATAATAATTTTTGTATTTTTTTCATCGCGAAGTAAATGCGTCAAATACACTTTAGTAGAGTTCAATAAATAATCTTCATACCAGCCAGGCCAACCATAAATACCATTAATAACAACGACATCATACCCCTTTAAATGTCTTAGATGATTCTCAGGAAAAAGACCGTAGGGTGTGAAACATTTATTTTGAAAATAGGTGGACATAGAGCTGGTTAAAAACAGTACTCTTTTCTTCTGGGAAGCCAGCTCATATGCTGCTGCAACAGCCAAATGTGTTGCATCGACTGTTCTGGGGCCTAAGTAAAAAAGCTTAGATTCTGCAGTCTGCGGAAGTGCCGTGAAGGCTTTTAATTGGTCAAGAATTTTCTGATCTTGAGCAAAGTCTATTGGGTAGTTATTAAAACGAGCATGTTGCTTTTGCAGGTAACTCTGTTGACCATCAATGCCACCAAAAAACCTGGTACGTAGTGAAATATTTCTTGTCGCTACGTGAACGGGGCGTCTAACAAACTCTGTCCCCAGCTGATTGAGTGTATGGTTGAGAGCTGCTTCACATACATGAAAACCCAGCAAGCAAAGCAGCAAAAATTTAATGAACATCAATTTTTTAAATCTCATATTTCCTAAAATTTTAATGTATCTATGCACAATCCAATCAGAAATTGTAGTGGTTTACAATGCTGCCAATCACTCTATTTTATAGGGGGGGTGTCTTAAGAAAAAATCACCTGAAATTTCACTTATCTAAGTGCTTGTTGATATAGTCCATCAATGTGCCTGAGCCTACCCCAGATTGCATTTCTGACCGAAGGGTTATTATTTGATTAATGTCATCTATTTCGATGTAGTAAATTTTTTGATTTTTTGTGACCCAAACAATTTTCGTTGCTGGCGATGAATTTTTTGTAAATTGGGTTACAACGGCAAAGTCGTCCCCTCTGGTTTCGGCAACGGGATCTCTTGTAAGTTCGGCATCTGTCATTGCTGATAATTTGCCTTCTCCTGCGTAAAAATGCAGCAGATATTGTTTTAAGTATTTCTTCACTTTTTCTTGTTCAGCAGGTAATAGATCTTTGTACCCTAAACGTGCAAACACAGCGTGCGCAGTGCGTTCAATGTCTAAATATTTATTCACGTATTCGCTAAGCTGATGACGCTTTTCCACGTGGGACAAACTATCGTCATTAACAATTTCAAGACATGTATCAACCAGGTTTTTGATAAACTTAACTGATTCGGCTTTGCTGTTTTTTACCGTATTAGCTTCCATTTCAGAATGTAGTGCCGATGCCGAAAGCAAGCATGCAAACATACACATGAAAACTGTCACGAAGATTTTTTTTATTTTATTTTCGTTGAACAGTATTTTCATAATGAGGCTCCTTTTCATTCGCTTAAATGAGGGCGCGAGACTCAGAGATTAGCTAGCCCCGAAAATACAGGGCTAGCTTTTTAGGCGCTTGGTTAGATCATTTCAAGGTCGTTTTGAACATCTTGTACACCTGGTACAGCAAAAGCTGCATCGTTTGCTTCTTTGTATTCAAACCAGGAACTAACAGGCCCTGATAAACACACCTTTTTTCCTTCAACTCTGACCTTTATTTTATGGGCATGAAGTGCTGTATTTCTTTGAAATTCTCGCTCTATTTGTTTTTCAACATCTTGCACATCAAAAGTAGGGGAGGGTTTTAACGTAATTGCATTTATTACATTTTCGACGCCATAGAGTGACCTTACGTCGTTGTAAGCCCTTGTTCTTTGAGTGTTGAAGGCAACTTCCCCACTAAGTGTCACAATTGCATCCTCAACAACAACTTTTATAGTATCTGTGGGTATTGCTATATCCCATTCAAGGGCAGTGACAGCAGCTTGTGCTATTGCTTGATCATTACGTTTTAGATGCGTAGAAAGATTTACCCGAAGTTCATTAACGACTCCTTTAACTCCCCATACTTTTTTCACAACGTCAGCAGCATGAATTTTTCCAAAGTAGCTTGACACGGTACCGCTTAGGGTCACAATTCCATCTTCTACATTTACAATTACACTCTTTTCATCTACCCAAATGTCTAGCAAAAGTTTGTTCTGTACGTAGTCTTTCAATTTGTTATTATCCATGATGTTTCACCCTCGATTTCACGTTTCTACCAGTGAAACCTTGGGCTTTAAGGGGGGAAATCAAAACGTTAATTTTCAAACAAATATCACGTGAATTTGGATAGCAGCTTCTAAAAAGCTGCGTTTTGCCTTATTCTTCAACTATTCTGAAAAGGTTTTATATATGCACACACCCAACCCTGTTATTTTGCGCGAATATGATGTCCGTGGTACCTTTGGTAAAAACCTGTTCGAGGTCGACGCCACCTGGTTAGGCCAGCGTTTCGGAAGTTTGTTATATAAAAATGGCGGGCGAAACGTTGTTGTGTGCCGCGATGGCAGAGCCAGTTCACCGGTACTTCATGCGGCTTTGTGCAAAGCGCTAATCGATTGCGGCCTTCATGTGCATGATATTGGGGTTGGCCCCACGCCGTTTAGCTATTTTGCCGGTTATGAATTAAATGCCGATGCTACCTTAATGATTACCGGCTCCCATAACCCAAAAGATGACAACGGTATTAAAATTACCTTGGGCAATAAGCCCTTTTTCGGGGGGCAGATTTTGGCATTACAGGCAGAGCCTGCGCTTGAAAATGTAGGTGGCAGTTACACTAGCGCTGAACATGTTTTTGAAAAATACATTAATCGCCTGGTGCAGCGCCACACATTTAAAAAGCCATTACGCATTGCTTGGGATGCTGGAAATGGTGCCGCAGGACCAGTGGTGGAGGCTCTTTGTGCAGCATTGCCTGGGCACTTCCATGTAAAATTATTCACCGAAATTGACTGCAATTTTCCCAATCACCACCCGGACCCCAGTCAGCCCAAAAATTTGACACACTTAATAGATGCTGTTGCCCAGCATAAATGTGACATTGGTTTTGCGTTCGATGGTGACGGTGACCGCATTGGTGTGGTTGATTCAACCGGCCGCATTATTGCCGGTGATGAATTAGTAGCAATTTTGGCCACTGCCATTTTACAAGAAGCACCAGGTGCCACAATTATTGCTGATGTTAAATGCAGCAACCATACGTTCAGCGCCATCACGGTCGCCAGTGGCAAGGCGATTATGGAACGTACGGGCCATTCGTGGATTAAGCAATCAATGGCCCAAAATGGCGCAGCCTTTGCCGGCGAAATGAGTGGCCATATGTTTTTCAAACACACCTATTATGGCTTTGATGATGGGTTATATGCAGCTGTTTTTTTAACGGATTACATTCAAAAATTAGAGGGCAGTTTTGCCAACTTAGTGACCCAACTTCCAAGTTCCTACAGCACCCCTGAGATACGCCTGGAATGCCGTGAAGAAGAGAAATTCTCAATTATTGATGACCTTAAAGAAAAGCTTATAGCGGCTGGAAAACAATTCAATGCCATTGATGGAGTCCGCGTTGAAGAACCTCACGGATGGTGGTTGGTGCGCGCCTCTAACACTCAAAGCGCTTTAATCATTAGGGCCGAAGGCAATACAGAAGCTGACCTAAAAGTTATTTTGGATCAGTTGAAGGTCTTTGGGGTTGATGTACCTCCTTCTTCTTTATAATTTCTTGACTTATTGAGGTGGTGGCAAGCTTTCCCAAAATTCTTCCATGGCGGTTAAATTGTTTGTAATTTTTGCGTATAAATCTTTATTGCGCCTAACCACATATTGATTGATTGTTTTGTGAAGGCTGTCAAAATGCTGCTGCAATTCTTTCAGGCCATCTGCGACTTCAGGGGTATGCTTTTGTTGTGCAAGGGTTTGGTTTATGTAATCTTCCATGGCATTAGAAAGTGCAATTGATTTATAGACTGCTTTTTCGCCCGTATCTATGCTGGCTGCTAATTTATAGGATCTGAACAAACGTTCGCTTTCCTGTAGTTTCAGATTAATATCCTTCAAAACAGTTGCGATTTGCTGATTAACCGTTAATCCTTGTATGGCAGTTTGCTTATATTTTTTATACATTTTTCAATCCTAGTGTCTATTGTTATTAAACATGCCTTCTAATTGCTTTGAGAAATTTTCATAATACGCTCGTGTTGCATCTACACGGGCGGCTTTCGCCATCCATATTTTTTCATCTCTTTCGGCTCTTTTTTCAACAGCTTTTACTTTGTCTTTCAGCTTATCATTTGCTTGTTTTACTCTTTTTACCTCAACGGCAAAGTCACCTGTTTCGCTATCTAGGGTTTGCTTTAATGTGGTGGCAGACGTAGCCGCAAGCCCCTGGGTGGCAGTCATTGTAAAGGTTGTTGAATTTCCGGGTGATATAGGGGCACCTTGGTAATCAATGGCAATATTTTGAAATACGGAACCTTTTTGACCTGCCAAACGCGTAGAGCTTGTTTGCAAAATGTTTCCAGTGTCATGGCTTCCACATGTAAACCTTGCATAATACGAACCACCAATATTGCTATAGGTAACCGATATGGGTCGCCCCGCAATTATAGGATCTATTGTTGGGCCCAAATCTGACACGGAAAAATTAGTGTTTGAAACGGTTGGGTAGTTTCCAAATAACCTTTTTACTTTTTCAAAATTGTTGTTAATGGCGGCTAAAACTTTTTGAGCATCTGGCACGGTGAATGTTCCGGTTTGAAATCCTGTTGCGGTTTCATCGCGAACAATTCCAATATCGGCACAAGTTCTATAGTCGCTTGCACTAGCACCTAGTACGCTAAAATTAGAAATGGCGGCTAATTGTTCTCGTAGCTTTTTGATTAAAGGGGACCTTATCATTGAAGCTTCTGGATCAAGGGGATTGCCTTCATCATCCATCATTAGGTTGCGATTTATGATTTCTTGAATTTCGTTATAGTGCTGGAAAAAAGTAACAATGCCGTCGCATGTTTTTTCTGTGTTGTGACTAATGCTTATGTTTAGGTTGTCATAGCCACCGGCACTGTTTTTTGTGGTGCTTAGTAATTTTAGCGTCACGCCAGGTATTAAGTTTGCAACGACATTGTTGTTAAAGGAATAGGTTTTTGTAATGACTCCATTTGCCCCGTCAATAACATCACACTGAATTTGCGCTTGAAGTCTTGATAAATCAGTAGGGGTAGTTGTGTTAATACCAAAGTGGTTTTGCAGTAAATTTCCATCGTCAACAAACGTAAGTACCGTTGCGATGTTTGAGCCATTTAAGGTTAGGTAGTAGTTTGAGCCATTTTGACTGTAACTGGCGTGCACATTTGAATTTGAATTGTTAATGGATGAAACAATGGAATGCAAAGTATCAGTTGCTGATACGGTAATTGTGCTGCCTCCGTTAATGGTGAAGCTACCTGCTATACCTAGTGCATCGTCAGCTGAGGTAATTGGAGATGAGCCATCTGCTTTTAAAATTGTAGCGCTATTGGTGATGCGCGAATCAACAACAGCGAGTTGTGTCACGCGAATTGCTATGGCGTTAGTTGTGGCTTCGGCAACGGTATTATCAATAGTTACATCTACATAGTTTGCGGTGGAAAATTCTCCTGATTTCACAACAGATGATTGAAGGTCTTTAAAGGTATTAGAAACACCAGTCATGCTCCCTAGGGAATTACTTAGTGCAACGGCATCGGCACGTAATGATTGGAGCTTTGCTTGTAATGTCGTAATTGCAGGCAAAACAACGGCTTTGTTTCTTTCTAGATCATCGCTTTGTTTTTGTACGCTTGATAGGGTGGCTGCTTTAATTTGCGCACCCATATCAACCATGTCAACGCCACCATAGCTGCGCCCCACCCGAGGTGCTTTATGTCCCTTTGGATCTATAACGGCTTTACCAACAGTGCTTTCAATTGGCATGGCAGTGCTTTTTTTCTTTTGGTTTCTTGTTTTTATATACAAGAATCATGCCAGGGAAGGCAGGTGTCAGTTGGTTTGCTGTTTTTCTTTAAGCAACTTTGTAACGGTGGGTAAGAGCGGTTGATAGGGTTCCATCGTCTAGGTAGTCTAGCTCACCACCCACTGGTACTCCGTGAGCAAGGCTGGAAATATTTTCCACATAGGGGAAAATGCGTTCATGCACATAATGCATGGTGGTTTGCCCATCAAGTGTTGCACTTAGGGCAAAAATTGCCTCGTTAAACTGGGTAGTTTGCACCCTTTCAATTAAGGGCTGTAGGTTCAATTGATCAGGACCTACACCCAACATGGCAGATAAATTTCCGCCCAACACAAAATACTGCCCACGATAGGTATTTGAACGTTCCATGGCCCACAAATCACTGACTGATTCAACAATGCATAACGTGTTCGGGTCACGTTTAGGGTCACGGCACAAACTGCATGTGGTATGGCTATCAAGGTTGAAACATTTTTGGCAGGTTTGAATGGTTCTGTACGCATGAGAAATTGCTTCAATAAGCGGTGCCATGTGCGATTCCTTTTTTTGCAAAAGGTGTAAGGCAGCACGACGACCTGACCTGGGGCCAAGACCGGGAAGTCGGCTTAAAAGCTGGATCAGCCGTTGAATTTCGTCGCTGTTCATTGTAGAGTTCTGTGATGCATATCATAATTAAGTAGCATGGTTTTATAATGCCGCCTAGAGCAATTCGTATAGGAACGCGCAAGTCTGCTTTGGCAATGGCTCAGGCAAAGCAAGTGGCAGATGCCATGAATATAAATGGCAATTATGAACTGGTGCCGATTGTTAGTTCTGGTGATAAAATAGATGGGCCATTGCGTGACCACGGGGGTAAATCGCTGTTCACGAAAGAGCTTGATTTAGCGCTGATTCAGGGTGATATTGATCTGGCAATTCATTCGATGAAAGACGTGGAAACCCCATTGGCAGATGGGCTTGAAATTGCTGCGGTGCCTTTGCGTGCCGATCCAAGAGATGTACTTATTATTAACCCAAATGTGCAGTTAGATAATTTGCAAAATACCATTACTATTGGCACGTCATCCCTACGCCGGGAACGTCAGCTAACTTTGCATTACCCCAATTTTTCTATTCTACCTTGCCGCGGTAACATTCAAACGCGTTTGCAAAAATATGCGAATGGAGAATTCGATGGCATTATCTTGGCGTTGGCCGGCTTAATGCGCATGGGGCTATAT
>Ga0207938_1000069_pt1 | contig 16259 bp, 10 predicted proteins | sample LakMenEpi15Mar12_FD_150671 | JGI IMG/M metagenome (GOLD analysis project Ga0207938, IMG submission 150671) | Freshwater microbial communities from Lake Mendota, WI - 05MAR2012 deep hole epilimnion (SPAdes) | ecosystem: Environmental > Aquatic > Freshwater > Lake > Epilimnion/Euphotic zone ...
ATAATCCGTTTGGTTTTGGTCAATCACAAGCACCACAACCTACCCCGATAGTTAACCCTAATCCGTTTGGTTTTGGTCAATCACAAGCACCACAACCTACCCCGATAGTTAACCCTAATCCGTTTGGTCAAGCTCCCCAACCTCAACCTACCCCGACAGCTACACCTAATCCATTTGGTCAAGCACCTCAACCTACTCCTACTCCGATAGTTAACCCTAATCCCTTTGGTTTTGGTCAAACACAAGCACCTCAACCTACCCCGATAGTTAACCCTAATCCTTTTGGTCAAGCTCCCCAACCTACATCGACAGCTAACCCTACTCCCTTTAGTTTTAATAATGCACCTCGGTCTATTTATCCACAAACACAATTTGTACCAACAAATACAGACACAATTCTACAACAAGCATACATGCCTGTATTACAGAGTGATGTAATTTACAATAAAGAAGAATTAAAGAACTTTTTATATACAGAAACATATAATAAGGACTCGGTTGCACAGAAAGATAATGATATATATATTAGATTGAATTCTGCTATATTGCGTTTTGAAATGAGTGATAAGCTTGGAGAAGATACTTACAAGTTGAAAGATAAAAGACATCAAATCGAACTTGCAATTACTTTCGGAACCACAAAACCTTATTTTTCTCAACATGAATTGAATTCTTTAAAAATTAGACCTGTTGGAAAAAAGTTATTTAATAAGGATAAAAATAGATTGGAGAATTGTTATTTTATTGAATCTTACGATGGTACTTTATACAAGTACCTTTCTGAATTAAAACGAGTAGAAGGTCGTGAACGAAGCTTTGGAAGTCTGAACACCGATATCCCTAGAATACTTCATATCGTTGAACAGGTTAGAAAACAAATGATTTCTCTATATGAAATGAATAATAGATATGCTTATACCGACTTGCAATTTGATAATATCGCATATAAATATAGAACATATGAAGGAAATAATGTGGATGATGTTGAATTTAGGTTGTTAGTTGACCAGTTACCATATGATTCTGATAATATTTACTTATCAACATATCCTCCGATTGATTTGAAAAAGGGAGAGATGATATTATCTTCCAACGAAGATAGATTACATGCAATGTCTTGGCAATTGGGTATATTATTGTTATCGTTTGTATGTAGACATACGATGCAGTTTAATAAATTGAACTGGGTTGTCAATAACTCTTTTACCCAATCTGATTATACTGAATTATTAAATATAATGAAGAATTCATATGGAGATAAGATTGTAAAATATCTACATAACGTTCCATCTGAAAGACCGTCTATTTTTGAGCCATTAGTATGAGTGTATAATAAATAAGGAAACGTGATTATTTATATTGTATTTCAATATAAATAATTTATAACATATTGGTTCTTAGGAATTCCAATATCTCGTAAAGCACTTTGCAATCAAACTCATTATATCTGATTGTATCTTGGATTATCTCTTCATCTCTGCCTTGATTATAATATTTCCAGCAATTTAGCATCGCTACCATGCCTGAATTACAGTTGCTCTCAAGGCTTGTAGATATCATGCCATAACGGTGCATTGCCTTTGCTATAGATTTAAGGGAGAAATCAAAACACCCTCTAATCACGATGGGTTCTCCCTTAAACAATTGGTATAGGTCACACCATTTCAAGTTTAGTTTTTCTCTCGAATTCCTAATTTCAGCTCGTTTCCATATTGAAGGTTCTGCGGACCAATAGTATATCTTTGGATAATTTCGTGATGCAAGAAAATCAGAAAATTCATTCATTATCTGATTTTCATCTTCTTTTGTGAGTTGATTACAGACGAATTTTTTGTATTCAAAAACACCTTCGTCGTTTACAAATCCAGCACCGATGATAAATATTAGTTCAGTTGCATTTTGAAATGGTAAATTCGTGAATCCTGTAAATATATCTGATATCGTTTCGAAATCAAGAAAAAGTTCATTCTCTCTTATTTTCCAATTGAAAAAATTATTTTGTATTTTATCTGGTAATATATTGATTTCTGTTTGATGATTAATATGAAGTATTGAATCGATTATAGAACTATAATTGTTATAGATATTCATATTAGAAGAAAAGCAATTGATATCATCCCATGAACGAATTTGTTTTTGAATTGCAAAATTACGATTTTTGGTTCCACAATTCCATATTGAAGTTATCTCTCTGATTTCATCAGCAATCCTATGTTTTTCTTTCATCCAAGGTCCAGATTCAGCGCACATATTAGGGTATAATTCAGACCTTGAAGGTGGAGATAATGTCCATAAATGACCTTCTGCTTTAACCAACCGTATCCATTCTATTGCTTTTTGAGTTGAATATATATAATCTTTATCAAGTGTTGAGTAGTCGATTAAACCTAGTGTATGCAAACAGTTATTTACCGTTAGTTCTTGACCTGAATATATGTATTTTCTACCCATAATAAATCCATAAAGACATGTATAACCTTGTATATTACCTATGGCATCAGTATATATTTTAACCTGTGATTTGTATGCTGGTTGTTTTCCAGCATTCAATAGATGTTTTCCATCTGCTCTCAATTTAAGCGACGAGAACTTGATATCGATAACTACATAATGATAATCACCGTTTAAATTTGGGGCTTTCAATGTCGTTTCATATTCTATGGGTAGAGTATCGACAAGTTGAAGTAGGTAATCACTCCTTATTAGAATATCAATAATTCCCTGTGTATTATTTACAGTATTTTTAACTGGGGCCGAAAACAATAAGGGAACTCCTTTCATCATTAGTTCTATTGTTTGATTACAAGATTCTTCTGTGATATGTTTTGAAACAAACTGAATAGCAACCCTATTATTATTGATGTAATTAATAAGATTCTCTTCAAACTCGTTTCCTTTATTACAAATATAATCTGTAAATTCGTCCTTGCAATAAGCTTCTTTTCTGTAAAGTTTTAACCAATCGACCAAATGGTCGTTATTCATATAGTTATATATATGACTTGCCGATACTGTAATATGGTTGTATTTATCGAATTTTCTCTTTTTCATCTTTGTGTATATATTTATGTTGCTTTAACTAAATATTTATCTATAAATAATTATTAATTTATTTTTTATATTCTATATATAAATGTCATCATCTACTAAATCTAGAAGAGGAAGACCTACCCTAAGATCTCCTAAGAAAAAATCTGTTTGTGGTGGTTTGCTTAAAGCCGATTGTGTCGACAAAGTTATGTGTCGATGGATTAAGAAGTATAATTTGAGAGGACACGAAATTCCATCTGCTTGTCGTAAAGTAAGAACTCCTGCTAAGAGGTCAAAGTCACCAAAGAGGTCTAAGTCTCCTAAGAGAAGAGCTAGCTCATCAAAGAGGTCAAAGTCACCTAAGAGAAGAGCTAGTTCATCAAAGAGGTCAAAGTCTCCCAAGAGAGCCAAGTCACCCAAGAGAGCCAAGTCTCCAAAGAGAGCCAAGTCACCCAAGAGAGCCAAGTCTCCAAAGAGAGCCAAGTCACCCAAGAGAGCCAAGTCACCCAAGAGAGCCAAGTCTCCAAAGAGAGCCAAGTCACCAAAGAGAGCCAAGTCACCTAAGTCACCTGCTAAGAAAAGAGGAAGACCCAGAAAGAACTCTCCTAAGAAATTGTCTGCTTGCCGTAGTCTTGATTTGAAGAGAAATTGTAAAGTAACAGCTGGTTGCTCTTGGGTTAAAGAACATAATGGAAGAGGTGGAAAAGTAATCCCTTCTCTTTGTCGTGGTGCGAGGGTATCAAAGAAATCACCTAAGTCTCCTAAAGTCAAGAGAGTTAAGAAGTCTCCTAAAGCGAAATCAGCCTGTCAAATGCTAGTTAAATCTAAATGCAATTCCAATGATGCTTGTGCTTGGGTTAAAAAGCATGCTGGAAGAGGTGGAAAAGAAATCCCTTCAGCTTGTCGTGGTGTAAGAAGGTCTCTTAAATCTCCTAAAGCCAAGTCTGCTTGCAGATTGTTGCGCAGTTTAGATTGCAAGGTGAACAGCTCATGTGCCTGGGTAAAGAAACATGTGGGACGTGGAGGAAAAGTTGTTCCTTCTCTTTGCCGTGGAGTAGGAAGAAAGCTCGTTAGAAAATCTCCTGCCAAAAGAAGAGTAATGTCCGATATGGTAAAAAGACGTCGTAAGGTAAGCCCAAAAAGAAGATATTCAGCATAAATGTTGTATTAATTAAAATTTATATTGTAAATCAATATAAATATTTACGTATTATTTTAAATTGTAACTTCATCTAAATCAATATCGCTGTTGTTCAATGATTCCTTTAGTTCTTCAAGCTTCTTTCTTTCTTCTTCGATAAGGAGTTTCTCTTGCTTTATCTTTTTCAGTATCTTTAGTCGTTTAAAATTTTCTTTTTTTATTTCTTCCAACTTGCTTTCGATATTTAATATACTATTAACTTTTTCTTTTTCAGCTTCAAAGTCAATCTTTTCTTTATTGAATATTTCTAGTTGTTGTTCAAGTTTTTTCTTTTGTTTCACAATATCTTGATGAAATCGTGAATTTCCAGATAGAAAGTAGAAGGGATTTTGTTCGAATTTTTTAAATAGAGAATGAACCTGTGTCATAAACATATCGAAACCGTTTGGAGTTAATGTTTGACCATCAATAGGATATCCTTGTGAATCTCTTGATACTCCATTAACTAATTCAAAAATATCGATAACAAATTGAGGAATAAAATCGTAAGAGTAAGAATACATTGTTATATATTGTTCTGTTCTTTTATTAAAGCTTTCCATTAGAAACTGAAATATAATGATTTTACTTGAGAAAATATAGATGTAAATATCTTTTGATACATTAGAATCGGAAGATTTATATGGTAAATCAATATGTTTTATGTAGATTAGTTTGTATTTTTCAATATATGTATTAATGGTTCTGACTATCACATTCTTACTACATCTCTTCAATTCTGATTCACCACCACACCAACAACCATTTACATTCTTACTCAATTTCTTCTCAAATTCTCTTGTAAAAGTCTTATATTCTTGACTGTCTAAGTCAATCTCTGTATCTGTTTTATGGTCATAAATGTAATTCGACATGTTACGATGAACCTGATTCATAATTGAATTCGTATTGATTTCAATTAGTTTTCTAAAAGTGGTATCGTATGTTTCATCTAGAACAGAGCTTATATTAGCTTTAATAAATTCTGAATATTTTATAGCATCAAAATGATTTAGGTCAGATGATGTTTCAGTTTTCTTTTCTTCAACCATTTTACAATATGAAATACAATTTAAAAATGAATTATTTATTTTCTTTAAATATGAAATAAAAGATACAATTATGGTTGAAATTTATACTGATGGTTCTTGTTTGAAGAACTCCGGTGGGTGCCCAGGTGGATGGGCTTTTATTATGATTCTTGAAGATATTGAATATCATGTGTCTGGTAACAATGATAGTACAACCAATAATCGAATGGAACTTCAAGCGGTAATTGAAGCGATAACATTCAGTCAAGAGAATGATTCCTATAAAATTTATACTGATAGTCAACTTGTTTTACAATGCGCAAAAGGTAATTGGAAACGAAATGCAAATCTTGATTTATGGCAAATATATGATAAAGCATCAATCGGAAAGAATATTGAATGGCAATGGGTTAAAGCTCATAACGGAAACAAATATAATGAACTCGTGGATAAATTAGCTAGGAACGCAGCAAACGAAATAAATAAATGATTTGAATTGTAAAACAATCTAATTTTGTTTTATAATTATTTGATTTTTTGAACTGGAATAAGAATTACGATGAATTTAAAAATATAATAACAATAATAAATAATGCTATCGTATTCAGCAATTACAAACAAAGGAAAAGTAACATTACCTTCAGTTGAGAGTTGGGGGACAAATTTAAACATTTTAAAAGACCCACCACAATCTATCCATACAAGGAGTAAAATAACAGTAGGTTCCAACAACGATGTATTAAATGAAATTGATGACAGTGCAAATAGAATTGGTGAATACATCAATGTATATGCTAGAGGGGTTAATCCTTTTGTCAGTGTATCATACAGTAATACAGGTTCAAACAATAATGGTAGCATATCTAGTGGTGGTCAAACTCATGCTATGCTTCCATATAGAATTATGAGAGATGGTGCTTTCAGACCTCCCATTTATACTCAAGAAGACCTACTTCCTGGTTCAAGATTACCAAGAGTTAAAACAGAAGCAAAAACAAATGCGATGAATGTCGATTATTCAAAGAAACTATTTGACCAAGACCAACAAGAAAAAGGTCGACAAATCAAAGAAGATATTTTACATACATTTGTAAGGCCAACTGCCGTATATAAAATAGAAAAACCACAAGAGAAAACTTATGACGTCAAGTTCTCTATTAAAGAAACAATTCAAAAAGGTGCTATATCATCAGGTTTTGGGTGTAAAAATATAGTTCAAACCGAAGTTAAAATTCCTACTGCAGAAATTATCACTAACAATCTACATGCTACAGCAAGATGTAATGTTGGTGACACAAGAAAGTTTATTAACAATAATCAAGTTTATACTGATAAATACATTCAAGATTCAAACTATCATTCAGTCCAAACCAATGTTGGAACAAACAAGAATTATGTCTCTTATGACTCCGAAAATTTCGACTCTGATAGATTCATTCAAGATTCGAACGCTCATTCAGTTCAAACCAATATCGGAACCAACAAGAATTATGTCTCTTATGACTCTGAAAATTTTGACTCTGATAGATTCATTCAAGATTCAAACGCTCATTCAGTTCAAACCAATATCGGAACCAACAAGAATTATGTCTCTTTAGATTCAAATAACTTTGATTCTGATAGATACATTCAAGATGTAAATGTAGTTAATGCAACAACAAATCCAACATCAAACAAACATTATACTCTAATCGATGAACTTGCAGACCTGTCAGACCTACCCGTTAAAAATAAGGCAATCGTCGTAAGCAGAAATACACCTCTAAGTAAACAAGATAAGACAAACTATATTCATTCTGATATTGAACTCGGAAGAAATATGCCTGAATATTCAGCAGTTTCATCAAAGACTGAAAACATATACAAAATGATTCAACCTACAAATCAACTAGAATTAGAAAGAAATACTCCTATTACTAGTTTTGTATCTAATATAGTTGGAAAGAGTTCTGTTGATAACAATTCAAAAGATGCAAGACTAAATCCAAAGATACAAGCTGGTTCATTCTCTATTCCTGCTGGTGTTCCAACTATTAGCAGAAATGATAGAGAAAATATAAATAACCCAAAATCAAGAATGATTAAGTCTTACAATAATGATGCTAATGCAAGATTCAATATGCAAGCAGTAAAGGGTCGTTAATCGTTTAATTTCTAATATTTATATATTAGAAATTCAAATTGCTACACAAGTTTCACATAGAGTAGTTGATTTATTATATTTATCATATGTAATACAGACCGGACAACACTTAATTTTACAAGCATCACAATTTATAATACAATCAATACATATTCTTTCTTCACAATATTCACACGTCGTTTCAGTATCATTCTCATCACAACAAGGACAAGTATATTGTTCATCGTCATATTCTGACCTAATATCCGAATCTCTGTTATTATTAGAATATTCATTTATCAGTTTGATAAGAATGTCTCCGTGACAACTTTTTGGTTTACACCAACAACCAAGTGTCTTTCCTTTCAACTTTAAGAGTTCGTCAATCCCATACTCGTTTTCAATCTTATTTCTAATATATTTTTCATATGATGAAAGGACTGATTCATTTCTATTGTTTTCAACTTTAAAAGGATTGGCCCAAATGGAAGGCTTCTTTGGAAATCTTTTTCCGTCGATAAAGATAATTCCACCTCTTCCGATATAGACGTTATTCTCGTCTTCCATCCATTGCTTCAGATTGATATGCATAGGACGAATATGTTGAACTTTAACATTAACTATATTAGTCTTGACTTCTGATTGACCTTTAGATTCCATTTCTTAATTACGACTTAAAGAACAATTTAAATTCAATTTAAAGAAAGGATTTTAGCAACATTTAGTCAGTAATTGTATCTTAATTTACAATTTATAAAAAATTAAGCATTAATAAAGATAATATGGAATCTAAATTCGAATCTAAAATAGACCAATATAATGAAATCCCAATTGTAAGTAACCCTAAAAAATTAAAGATTAATCTATTCAGACATCAACTAGCAAGTATTCATTCAATGGAGAAACTAGAAAAGGAAAAACAAGTTGAACAAAAAGACTGCATTAAAGAAACCAGAATTGGTATCAATGCCGACCATACTGGTTATGGAAAAACCCTAAGCATGATTGGTCTAATCGTTCGCGATAAAATGGAATGGAACATCGACTATCCATTTGTTGTAGAACATATAAACAGCGAGTCCGAAGGTTTAATTAGGTCAAGAAAACTACTACGATATGATAGGTTACCTTGTAACCTCATACTTGTATCTCCCACTATATTAAAACAATGGGAAAAAGAGTTTGAATATACTGACCTAATCGTCGGTGTTATTTCCACTAAAAAAGATATTGATATCGTAGATGCAGAGAAATGCGATGTTGTTCTTGTTACTACATCTAATTATAATGACTTGATAAAATCGTATTCCCGTTATGCTTGGAAAAGGTTTATATTTGATGAACCAGGACATAATAAGGTAATCGGTATGAAGAATGTTCAAGCTGGTTTCTATTGGTTAGTTACAGCAACTCCTAGTCATATTATCAGTCAACATCGAAATGGAAGGGAGAGCTTTATGAAGAAAATTATCGGTGATGAATGTTATCATATTGAAGAACAGTTTGATGGAATGATAATTAAGAATGATTTAGATTTTGTAAAATCATCTTTCAGCATGCCTCCTGTTTACTATAACGAATGTCATTGTTTCCAACCTCTTTATAGAGCTATAATCGGCTTGGTAAGTGATAACATCAAGAATATGATTGAGGCCGATAATATCGAAGGTGCAATTGAAAGTCTGGGAGGAACAAAGACAAAGAACATACTTGAGCTTGTTAAACAGAAACTGATGGAGGAGTTGGAGAATATTGAGGCTAAAATCAGAATCTATAATATCAGAAGAGAACCTACCAAAATAGAAGAATGGAGATTGAAAAAAGAATTGATAAATAATAAGATTTTAACCATTGAAAATAGAGTTGAAAATATGATTTCTGGTAGTTGTAATATATGTCTTGATAAGTTAGTAAATCCAATTATGGAACCGAGTTGTCATAATCTGTTTTGTGGCAAGTGTATTTTAACTTGGTTACAAACGAAACAGACTTGTCCCTTATGTAGACAAAATGTAGTTGCAAACGAGCTTGTATATTTAAGTGAAAGCAAAAATGATGAAGAAGCAGTTGAAAGTAAATGCGAAAATCGTAAATTATCAAAACAAGAAACAATTGTAAAACTGATAAAAGATAAACCTGATAGCAAGTTCATTATTTTCTCTTCTTATGACCAAACCTTTGACCAGATAAATTCAACATTGACAGATAACAATATCAATTTCAGTACTTTAAGAGGGTCAATTCAACAGATTCAAAAAACAATTACTGATTATAAAGAAGGTGATTTACAGGTTATATTTTTAAATTCTAAGTTTACTGGTTCCGGTATCAATCTACAAGAAACAACCGATATCATTCTTTATCACGATATGTCAGAATCTACAAAAACACAACTAATTGGAAGGGCAAATCGTATTGGACGGACATTACCTTTGTATGTTCATCAGCTAAGAAGCATCGAGTAAATAGTTTGAATTGTAAAACAGATTTGTTTTATAATTTAATTCTTAATTGAATTCATCTCTCCGTTTACTTAATATGAAAGCAATGCAGTATAGAAAGGATAATCATCATATTTATAACCAACGATTTTTATATTCGTTCTTTCCAATTCAGAATTGATATTATATTTCTTTATTTCCGATTCATTACGATATGAATATAAGGTATAGTTCACTCTCGTTATTTCTTCAACTTCAAAGTTGTTTCCAATATTGATTCCGTTACCTTTATCCCATACCAAAGCAACTTTGATTGCCTTCTCAAGAGAATCAGTATTCTGAGCAAGGTATATCTTATTAGAAATTAGGTTGTTTTTGAAAAAGTAAGGAGTATCAATTCCAAGCTTAATTGTATTTGTAAATGTATCTAATTTTGAAATCTTTTCTACAATCCAATTTTGAAGTGAATCTTTACCGGCTATCATAATTTGCCCTTCATGACGGTCAAAGTCGGTTACATCGATATAGTAGTTTTCAATTGACGGAACTAGATGATAATTTCTGATTTTAGTATCATTTCTTCTCAACTGTAACTTAAGATAATACAACAATCTCTGTTTGATTTCTTCTGATTTAACAACCAACTTACCCCTTCTAATCAAAGGAGAATCAATAGAAAATGTTTTTTCTATATTATCTGGATATTCAAATGATTCATCAACTTCAATATTATTTTCAATAAATTGAACTGCTGTCGAATTCACTGATTCAATATCTCCAACATTTATAATACTTCTAGAGAATATCCATAAGACATATTCGGAAATATATCTTGATAGTTTCTTATTTCTGTTGTATGTATTGTTGATAGAAGTCGTTTTATTATATAAGTTATTAGCCTGTACAATCGGATTGACTTTAATCCTGTCCTTTGGCATAGACGATTCGACTAGTATGGTAACCGAAATATCACCTATACTACAACTTACATTTTCCACCAAATTGTTAATCGTGTTCTGAACTATGTTATTAACCAAATTGCTTTCATTATTAATTTTATTCAGAAAATTTAAAGATGATTCAAGATTGATTTTATTGATTGTCCAATTCTTAATCTCTGGAATAGGTAATGGTTGCATCGGTGATGTCAATAAAGTTCCCTCTTGATCACCATATTTAAATCGTAACATAATCGTTTTTCCATAAGCATCAATACCTTGACCAATATATGAATCACTAAAATAGTTAAAAGTTGCAGTATCAATATCAGTATTAAATGAATATGTTTTTACTACTTCATTAAATATATCCTTCATTTTACGAGATAATGGAGTTCTGTTAGTTTCTGAATAATCTACATTTTCTCCTGTAGTATCCCATTTCACAACCAATTCACATCTATCATAAGTTGCTCTCTCGTTTTTACTTCCACGATGTTGATAGATAAATAAGTTTGTATTTGAATTTATTTTCGTATTGAAATATTTCTTTTCAAAACGAGGCAGAAGTAATCCTCTTCTGTTAAAGATATAGATATTGCATTTGTATATCTTTTCCAATAGAGAGACAAATAATCGGGGTTCAAAATATTGGGTTTCATCCTTTACTTTATCTTTGATTTGTTCGATATTATGGTCAAACATCTCTTGACGACATATGTTCAAAAATGGGTTATTAGCAAGCTGTTTTCTATACTGTCTCAAGAAATTTATTCTGTTTTTATCAGACTTATGTTTTAGGATACCAGTTTGTTCATATAATCCCTGCAGAACACATTCGAGAAAACTACTTTTTGAATCAGTAACTCCCATTCGAACATACATATATTTTCTATCATTATTGATGATATTGAAAATCCTATCCAAAGCTTCAGGCAGAGTTCCAAATGTATCTCTACCAACAAACTTATTTGTAATAATTAATTCCTGTTGAAATTTGAACTTGTTTTTAGGTTCATCTCCAAAAAAGTATTGTCTATATTCAGACCCTTGTATTTCGCTATGATTCTTCTCATAACAACATGGTAGATAAGGAACTATTTCGTTATTTGAAAGAGGATTCGACCGTAGTCCAGTGTAAATTGCAGTATCGTGATTACATATATAATTTCTCGATTGAAAATTCTCACTCGCATCAGATTCTTTTGGATATCGCATAACTTGTTTTCCTTCACTCTCAGCTTCCTTAACATCGCTATCATCGATAATAGTAGGCTGATGAGGGCATGTAGGTGGGTATCCGTTAATGAATACTTCAGGTGCAAGGTCTTTTAGCTTGGGAGGCTTGATAATGATATTGGGTTCTTCTTTCTCCCCGAATGAAGGGATATATGATTTATAAAAGTCAAAAACATCATCGTAATTATCTTCATACAACTTCAATATTTTTGTCATTATTTCTTGGAAGAGCGCGACCGATTCGACACTGTTGATGGAAGTAATCTTGATACGTAGGTAATATGATTTATACGGAAATAGGTTGACAATGTCTTTGCCTCGAAGATTAGGATCTCCTTTAAATGAGTATTTTTCCGCGATGTTTGCTGTTACTTCTCCTGTTTTTGTACTGTTAAAATGGATATATAAACTTTCAGTTTTCTTTGATGCTTTAACACTTTCATCGACAAATAGGAACTTGGAAAACAGCTTTTTGTTCATTATTAGGTCAGACAGAATAAACTTGTTAAGACTCTTATGAGGATAATAGAATAATCCTTTAATTTTCGTATCAACGAAGTCGATTACAGCTAGATTTGATTTAGACATAAAAATATTAAGAATATTTTGAACTGTGATATTTTTAATATCTTCCCGGTGTTTTGATACTGTAGCAGATAAAGATAATTTAATTAATGTTTTATTCATTTCAGGCTTATTTTCAACTGTAATAAAACAATTAGTATATTCTTTATTATCTTTTAGTTTTAGGAGAATTACGTTTTCTAAGCTTGTAAACCATGTTGGATCGGGTATAAATTCATTCATTACTTTATAGATATAGTTGATGGTAGCAAACGGGACTTGTTCGGTTAAAATGATATCGTTAAATAACTCAGTGATAGTAATTTTAGGAGATTCAAGATTGACTTGGAAATCTATCTTTTCAAGCTCAAAATCAGTATAATTTCTATCAACTTTAGTTTCTTCAAAATCTCTGTTTATTTTTTCTTCTTCAATAGCATTTGTTCGAGCTGTATTAATTGAGCTGGTGAAGCGTTCAATAATTAATCTTCTCTTTTTCCAAATATCGAGTAGTTCAAGGTCTCTTTTGTCAATAATGTTTAGACTTTCAATCTCCAGTTTCATCGGTAAAAGAACACTACCAAGAAGTTCAGGAGGAATTCTTTCATAGCTTTTATTAAAGCCAATAAAAGGTTCAATGATATCGGCTTTTAAAGATAGATTTTGTTGACCAATCTTATTCTCGATGTCTCGATATAAGTCTGTAAATGAGTCAGCAGATAAAATCGTTTCTAATAGATTTTCAACCTGAATAACAATATCGTTTTCAAAACTTTTGGGTATACCATCAACAAAATATAGATATTTTTTTGTAGTTTGAAGTGATACTGCAATTCGTTTAATGATAGCTTCGCTGGTATCCAGCATAAATATAGGAATGGTTGTTTCGATGTTGGTTTTAATGTTTAAAATACGAACAGGCATTTATTAATGTATAAATAATATATGCTCAAATTATATTTCTAATATATCATCTTCTATTATGAATATTAGAAGCAAGTTCAATTCAAATGTATATGATAATGATATAGAATATATACAAAAGGAGAAAAGCTAAAGTTGTATGCTGATTGATTTAAACTATTCTCGTTTAAAAATTATACTGTGTTGTAAAGTTATTGGTAGCATTATAATTCAAACGTTAATAAATTTAATATTTTTTATTATTTATATAATAAATGTCTGAATCTGTAGCTGGTATATTTAAAAAACAAATTATCGGGTATTTAATTAGCGCAGTTGCAATAATCGGTGTATTATTCTTAATATATAAATTTGTTTTTCAAAAAATGTTTGGAAAACTATTTGGAGGATTAGATAAATTAAAAGACGGAATTGGTAAAGCAAAAGACACGTTAACAAAGTCGGTTGGTAGAGGAGTTGGTAAACCGATTCATACATGTAAAAATAACGAAGAGAAAAGCGGTCTTTTATGTTATCCTAAATGTGAAAATATAGACGGTGTTAGTACAACTGGAGTTGGTCCAGTATGTTGGCAAAAATGTCCGCCAGATTTTACTGATAATGGAGCATTTTGTTTAAAACCAAAACCATATGGAAGGGGTGTTGGTAGAATTCCAGATGTAAGTTGCCCGACGGCTGGATACACCGTTAAAGGAGTTGGTAAGGCATCTTTTTGTAGTAAAGGTCTCAAAACTGAAGCTTCTAAGACATCATGTCGTGCTGATGAAGAAATGTATCTTGGATTATGTTATCCTAAATGTAAATCTGGATATAGTGCTTTTGGTTCGAACATATGTAGTCCAAATTGTCCAGCTGGGTTTGGTACTGATATTGGTATTTCTTGTACTAAAAAAAATAAAGGTCGTGGTATTGGTAAACCATTGGGATGTGCTGAAAATGAAGAAAATGATGCTGCTTTATGCTATCCTAAATGTAATGATGTTCAAGGTGTTAAAGATATTCAAGCTAAAAATCCAGGATTACAATTCAACGGAATTGGACCAGTATGCTGGCCTAAAATATAAACTGTAGATATGAATTGAATAATGAGCTAGATTTTGTTGTCTAATCTTATTCTGGTATAGGTCTGTAATGAGTCAATAGATTTTTAAAATTATATTTCTAATATATCATCTTGTCTATGATATATTATAATTAAGTTCAATTCAAATGTATATGAGAATGATATAGAATCTAATAAATGAGAAAGATGAAGTTTATGTTTATTGATTATATCAATCGTGGCTTTCATTTACATCAGAAGAATATTTTATTATTTATATTAATAAATGTCTAAAACAGTTTTAATTAGCGCGGTTGTAATAATTGGCGCAATATTAATATATAAATTTGTTTTTCAAAAAATGTTTGGAGTATTAAATAAATCAAAGGATAGAATTGGCGACGCAACACCAACAGAAGCAGTAACACTAGCACCAACAACACCAGCTCCAACAGAAGCAGTAACACCAGCTCCAACAACACCAGCACCAACAACACCAGCACCAACAACACCAGCACCAACAACACCAGCACCAACAACACCAGCTCCAACGGTAAAACCCAAAGTAATCGACAAAGTAAAAGATGAAATTGTTAAAGTAAAAGATGAAATTGTTAAAGTAAAAGACACTTTAACCAAATCGGTTGGTAGAGGAGTTGGTAAACCGATTCATACATGTAAAAGTAACGAAGAGAAAAACGGTCTTTTATGTTATCCTAAATGCGAAAATATAGACGGAGTTAGTACAACTGGAGTTGGTCCAGTATGTTGGCAAAAATGTCCGCCAGATTTTACTGATAATGGAGCATTTTGTTTAAAACCAAAACCATACGAAAGGGGTGGTAGAATTGTAGACGCAACTTGTCCGAGTGGATGGACAAAGGCAGGAGTTGGTGCTGTATCTAAGTGTGGTAAAATTGTGAATTGGAAAGCTGTAACTCAACCTACTACTAAATCATGTCGTAGTGATGAAGAAATGAGTGCTGGTTTCTGTTTTCCTAAATGTAAACCTGGATATCATGGTATTGGTCCTGTATGTAGTCCAAATTGTCCAGCTGGATTTGGTACTGATATTGGTATTTCTTGTACTAAAAAATCTAAAGTTCGTGGTGTTGGTAAACCATTGGGATGTGCTGAAAATGAAGAAAATGATGCTGCTTTATGCTATCCTAAATGTAATGATGTTCAAGGTGTTAAAGATGTTCAAGCTAAAAATCCAGGATTACAATTCAACGGAGTTGGACCAGTATGCTGGCCTAAAATATAAACTGTAGATATGAATTGAATAATGAGGTAGATTTTGTTGTCTAATCTTATTGTGGTATAGAGAAAAATATTCAACGGTTAAATATTTATTATTTATATTAATAAATGTCTGTATCTGATAATAAAAGTATAACATATTTAATTAGCGATAAAAGTATCAAATATTTAATTATCACGGTTGTAATAATTGGTGCATTATTCTTAATATATAATGTTTTTCAAAAAATGTGTAGATTAAATAAATCAAAGGATAGAATTAGAGACGCGACACCAACGGTAACAAGACCAGCTGTAACAAGACCAGCTGTAACAACAAGACCAGCTGTAACAAGACCAGCTGTAACAACAAGACCAGCTGTAACAAGACCAGCTGTAACAACAAGACCAGCTGTAACAACAAGACCAGCTGTAACAACAAGACCAGCTGTAACAACAAGACCAGCTGTAACAACAAGACCAGCTGTAACAACAAGACCAGCTGA
>Ga0207938_1000070_pt1 | contig 16118 bp, 18 predicted proteins | sample LakMenEpi15Mar12_FD_150671 | JGI IMG/M metagenome (GOLD analysis project Ga0207938, IMG submission 150671) | Freshwater microbial communities from Lake Mendota, WI - 05MAR2012 deep hole epilimnion (SPAdes) | ecosystem: Environmental > Aquatic > Freshwater > Lake > Epilimnion/Euphotic zone ...
AGGCAGTCCTTTTTAAAAAGTTTGCTGGTATTGATGCATTTGATATTGAAATTAATGAAACGGACCCTCAGAAACTTGTTGATATTATTGCGGCCCTAGAGCCGACCTTTGGTGGAATAAACCTTGAGGATATTAAGGCACCTGAATGCTTTTACGTAGAGCGAGAGCTTGCTAAAAGAGTGAAAATTCCTGTTTTGCATGATGACCAACACGGCACAGCAATTATTGTTAATGCCGCTATGAAAAATGCCCTTGAATTGGCTGGTAAATCAATTGATACCATAAAAATGGTGGCAAGTGGTGCGGGTGCTTCTGCAGTTGCGTGCCTTGAATTGCTTATAAAATTGGGCCTGCGTCGTGAAAATTTAATTGTTGTTGACCGAGATGGCGTTATTTTCAAAGGGCGGGAAAAACTTGATCCATCAAAAGAAGCGCTGGCATCTGATACACCTTTACGTACACTAGCTGAGGCTTTGAAAAATGCTGATGCATTCCTTGGGCTTTCAAGTGCTGGTCTGATGACTGCCGAAATGGCAAAGTCCATGGCTCCAAATCCCATTATTTTTGCGTTGGCAAATCCTGAGCCTGAAATTCGACCAGAGATTGTGCATAGTGTTCGCGACGATGCAATTATGGCAACCGGCAGGACAGACTACCCTAACCAGGTGAACAACGCTGTTTGCTTCCCGTACATATTTAGGGGCGCGTTAGATGTTGGGGCCACTTGTATTAACCATGAAATGAAGGTTGCTTGCGTAGAAGCAATTGCGCGTATTGCAAAAGCTGAAAGTAATGATCTGGTAGTGGCTGCATATGGCGGCGAAACCTTCACTTTTGGCCGTGATTATATAATCCCGAAGCCATTCGATAGGCGTTTGTATGTTGAGCTATCTTACGCAGTGGCACGTGCGGCAGTTGAATGTGGTGTGGCGACACGACCTATAACTGATTGGGAGGCTTATCGCACCCAATTAAAAGAAGCGATATATCGTTCTGGCATGGTGATGCGCCCCATTTTTGCAGCGGCAAAAGCGTTTGGTGATGATATTCGTCTTGTTTTTTCAGAAGGTGAAGACGAACGTGTCCTTCAAGCTGTTCAAACCATTCGTGATGAAAAAATTGCCCGTGTACTACTTATAGGCCGTCCAGAAGTTATTGAAATGCGGATCAAGCAATTTGGTTTGCGACTGGAAGCAAATGTTGATTTTGAAGTGATTAACCCGCAGGAAGATTCAAGGTATAAAACCTATTGGCAGGCGTATCATGAAATTATGGCGCGAAAAGGTATAACACCTGATAATGCAAAAGAAATCATGCGTACCAACACAACCGTGATTGCTGCGATGATGCTTCACCTTGGCGATGCAGATACCATGATTAGTGGTTGTTACGGTAATTACCGTGATCACCTTATTCCGATTATGGAAATTTTGGGAATTGCTAAAGACCAGCACCGTTGTGCGGCCCTTTCCGCTATAGCTATTGATAACCCAAAAATTGAGCGGGGTATTCTGTTTATTACTGATCCATACGTCAACATTGATCCGACCGCTCAGCAGCTGGCAGAAATTACAATCATGGCAGCAGAACAAATTAAATTGTTTGGCATAAAGCCTAAGGTGGCGTTGATATCATATTCTAATTTTGGGGCAGGTGTGCATCCCCAGGCTAAGAAAATGCGCCTGGCTATGGAAATTATCCGTGACCTTGCGCCAGAGCTTGAAGTTGAGGGCGAAATGCATGTTGATGCTGCGTTAGATGAAAAAATCCGTGCGCGTATATTCCCTGGTAATACCTTAAAAGGTTCGGCTAATCTATTAGTGATGCCTAGTCTTGATGTAGCAAATGTGGCTCTAAACACCATAAAAGTGTTAGCAAACGGGCAAACAATTGGCCCGATTCTTATGGGAATTAAAGAATCAGCCCATATTTGCACTCCATCGGCTCGGCCTAGAACACTGGTGAACCTTGCAGCGATTGCGGTTTCCAAAGCAAGATTACTTAAACAACAAAAGGACCAATCATGAAAATAACATTTGCAGAAAAGGCGCCTAAAAATAGTTTATTTGTTGCCGGCGTTTATGAAGACGCAAACTTTGGAAACGTTACAAAAGCACTTGATAAGCTTGCGAATGGTTCGGTTAAAGCTGCGGTTAGCAACGCCGAATTTAAAGGAAAAGCGGAACGGTTTTTGCGCATTCCATCAAGCAATGGTAGCAGTGGTCAAGTTGTTTTAGTGGGCTTGGGCGATGCTAAAAAGCACACGTCTCTGGCTTTAGAAAAAATTGGGGCAAAGCTTTTTGCTTGTTTGAACGGTCTTCGTGAAAAGAAGGCAGTTATTGATGTGTCTGATATTCCAGGAGTTAAAAACCACACAGCTGAAGAACTTGTTGCATACGTTGCATCAGGTGCACTGATTCGTTCTTGGAATTTTGATAAATACAAAACGAAACGTGAGAAGGATGAAATTCCAGTTCTTGATGAGTTAGTATTTATAAGCACTAGTGCTAAAAAATCGCAGGAAGCATTTGATAAGCTTTCAGCTATTGCAAAGGGAAACCATTTAACTAGGTTGGTTGTGTCTGAGCCACCAAACGTTATTTACCCAGAATCAATGGCTAAGTACGCGAAAGAACTAAGCAAAATTGGCGTGAAGGTTGATGTGCTTGGTGAAAAGGAAATGACCAAACTAGGTTTCGGTGCTTTGCTTGGTGTGGGGCAGGGAAGCATTCGCGAATCTCAGCTGGTTGTTATGAAATGGATGGGCGGCAAAAAAAGTGAAAAACCTATTGCAGTAGTTGGAAAAGGTGTCACGTTTGATACCGGTGGTATTAACATTAAGCCATCAAATGGTATGGAAGACATGAAATATGACATGGCAGGTTCAGGCGTTGTGCTTGGGCTTATGAAGTCATTAGCAATGCGTAAAGCTAAAGTAAATGTTGTTGGTGTTATGGCCTTGGCTGAAAACATGCCTTCGGGTTCGGCACAGCGACCATCTGACGTAGTGACGTCTCTTTCTGGGCAAACTATTGAAATTCTTAATACCGATGCTGAGGGACGTTTGGTTTTGGCTGATGCCCTTTGGTATACCCAAGATAAATTTAAACCTCAATACATGATTGACCTGGCAACGCTTACCGGTGCTATTACCGTGGCGCTAGGTTATGAATACGCAGGGTTGTTCAGTAACGATGATAAGCTTTGCGATATGCTTACAGATGCGGGCACAGCAGTGGGTGAGCCGTTGTGGCGTCTGCCCATGGGGAAAGCCTATGATAAAGACATTAATTCTGATGTTGCAGATGTTAAGAACGTAGGTTCAGGTCGAGGTGCGGGCAGTATTACCGCGGCACATTTCCTTGAACGCTTCGTTAACAAAACACCATGGGCGCATTTAGACATTGCTGGCATGGCTTGGGATAAAGCCGACAAGCCATTAACAGGCAAGGGTGCTACTGGTTATGGTGTTCGTTTGCTTAATGAATTTTTGACTAAAAACTTCGAAGCCTAAGGCATTTATTGGCCCCCTCTGGCTAAGGTCAGAGGGAAATTCTATTCTCATGCACTTTCATAAAACGCAACTCTCCTATCTAAAAATTAAGTATTTGTAAATTATTGTAAAGAATTAGTTAACAAAATCTATTGCATTTTACCTTTTTTGAGCTATCTACACTAAGTGGAAATTTCTTAAAAGGTTTTTTTTATGGAGAAAATTTTCTTAAGTCTATTTTTGCTAACATCAACAATTTACAGCATGGAGGTGCCAAAACTGGAAGAACCTGAATTATCAAGAAAGGTAAGTGCAAGTCATAGATTTTTAGTAGGCGTTAAAGAACTGGCACACAGCATTGGTTTGTCTAAACCGTTACAAGCTATTGAAGGTAGCTTAAGCAATTTGTCAGAATCTTATAGATATAATAATCTATTGGCCAATGTTAAATTTACTGCGTGTGTGCTTGCTCCTGAGCTACGAGAAAAGTCAGACATTATATCAGTAAGACTTTCTAGGAAAGACATAAATGTACTTCACCATGAGCTATTTCTTATTCGAAATTGTGTAATGGAGATAGCCTAAAATCAAAACCTAGAGCACTTTGCGCCGTTAATGATACGAGAGCTACATTTGTCAGACGGTGCTCTATCGGTGGCTTCTAGGGCAATGGATGCTGTAGAAGATTGTAAGGTTAATATAATGTTGAGAACATTTACAGCGGTTGCCCAGGTTTTCGACAGAGAACTAGCGCACGATATTAAAGATGAAATATTGACCGATATGCTTCGCAGCTTTGAAAGAGTGGGAGGATTAGTTTCTCTTATAAGTGTCGATCTCTTTAAGAGAGAAGATATTTATCATATGGAAGAAATTAGTGAAGCACTAAATACACTGAAGCCACTGTTTAAAAAAGCCAATGCTTAGTAGCAATTGTTAGATTCAATAAAAAAGGCCGGGGAAACCCGGCCTCTTTCATTATGTGCTTTGAGCTTAACGACGGTTGCCAAACAATTGCAACAATGCCAAGAACATGTTTAAGAAGTTCATGTACAAACGTAGGGCGCCAAATAAAGCTTTTTTGCCTGCTGTTTCGCTGTCATCGTTCGCGTAGTAAATTTCTTTGATCATTTGCGTGTCATAAGCTGTAAGACCTGTGAAAATTAGTACTGAAAGTATCGAAATAGCAAACTGCATTGGTCCGCTGTGCATGAACATCTTCACAACACTGGCGATGATAACTCCAAGTAGGCCCATAAATAAGAATGAACCATATTTGCTTAAATCACGCTGGGTTGTGTACCCGTAAAGGCTAGTGCCTGCAAACATACCTGATGTAATGAAGAAAACTTTCGCTATACTTTCACCAGTGTACAGTAAAAAGATGCTAGCTAATGAAAGCCCAAGTACGCCTGAATAAGCCCAAAAAAGCGTTTGAGCGTTTGCAAAACTCATTTTGTTGATGCGTACACTTAAAAATATTACCATAAGTAATGGTCCCAAAAGTACTAGATACTTAAGTGGTGTTCCAAAAATAAGCTGCATCATTTCAGGTGATTGAGAAGTCAAGTAAGCCGTTATTCCGGTAATACCTAGCCCCAAAGCCATAAAGTTGTAAACCCGTTGCATGTAAGTGCGCAAACCTGCGTCAATTTCCTGTGCGTGGGCAGAAGTACGTGTGATTGGATCAAAATTATTGGACATATTATCCTCCTTTTTCATATGAGGTCATTGTAGCATGTTTTTGCAAAAGAAGCCAAAGGTCTAAACTTGAAATAGAATTATATGCTCTAAAAATAAAAGTGAAGGCATAAAAACTTGACATTTTGTGAAATTTGCTATACAAGTATATCAATAACATCTAATGGATAATGGTTAAAATCATGTTAGCTATTCGCCTTCCTGAAGCCATTGAAAAGCGCCTAGCCTTGTTGGCGCAAAAAACTGGCCGTACCAAAACGTTTTATGCGCGCGAGGCAATTCTTGAGCACTTAGGTGAGATGGAAGATGCCTATCTTGCTTTGAACCGCCTGCAAAATCCTGGGAAATTGTGGGCTCAAGAAGAGCTAGAGGCAGAAATTGACCTGGAGAGTTGATTGGGACGACAGGGCCAGGAAAGAACTTCGGCAACTTGACTACCCCATTCAGAAAAAAATTCTTCAGTATATGCGCGAACGCGTAACGGAAAACCCAAGAAATTTCGGCAAAGAACTGAGCGGAAATAAAGCTGGCTTATGGCGTTATCGTTTTGCAGATATTCGTATTGTTTGTAAAATTGACGATGCAATTGTTACGGTGCTTGTTTTGCGTGTGGGGCACCGTAAAAATGTTTACATCTAGTTTGGAATTATCTGCTCAATTCGCTTGAGTGATTCTTCTTTTCCTAAAATTGACATGACTTCAAACAGGCTTGGGGAAACTGACCTGCCGGTTATGGCAACACGCAACGGTGCTGCTAACTGACCTAGTTTTATGGAAAATTCCTCAGCGGCGCTGCGCAGTAATGATTCAAGCGCGTCATGAGTAAAGTCACACGCTTGCAGTTTCGGCAAAAGATTTTTCAAATGAGCAATATTTTCCGGGGTAAGTAGCGCTGTTGCTTTTTCATCGTGTGGCAACGTTTTAATATAAATAATGGCGCTCTCAAACAGTTCAAGAATTGTTTTGGCGCGTTCTTTAAGGCCAGTCATGCCTTTTGAAATATTACCTTCTTCAATGCTTGATAAAGGGCGTGCAATCTGTTTTTCAATAAGGGGTTTGATTAAATTAACCAAACGCGTGTCATCTGCCAGGCGAATGTAATGGCCATTTAAATTATGAAGTTTTGCCATGTCGAAACGGGCAGGGGATCGGCCGATTCCTTCTAATGTAAACCATTCAATGGCTTGGGTTTCACTAATAATTTCATCATCACCATGGCCCCAACCCAGACGTAGCAAATAATTTTTCATAGCCTCTGGCAAAAAGCCCATGTCCCTGTACAAGTCTGCGCTTGTGGCGCCGTGACGCTTTGATAGCTTGGCGCCATCGGCCCCATGAATAAGGGGAATATGGGCGAATTCAGGAACATTCCAGCCCATTGCCGTGTAAATGTGGTGCTGACGAAAGGCGTTGGTTAGGTGGTCATCTCCGCGGATAATATGGGTTATGCCCATGTCGTGGTCATCTACCACCACGGAAAGCATGTACGTAGGCGTGCCATCGGCACGAAGCAAAATCATATCATCTAGCTGATTGTTTTGAACGGTAACCGGTCCTTGAACTTTGTCTTGAATGGTAAGGGAATCTTGCTGAGGGGATTTGAACCGAATAACGGGTTTAATACCTGCAGGTGCGGTTGATGGATCGCGATCACGCCACATGCCATTATAACGTGGTGGTAATTTCTTGGCTGCGGCTTCGTCACGCATGGTTTGCAATTCTTCAGGTGAGCAATAGCAATGATAAGCTTTTCCAGCTTTTAATAGCTGGTGGGCAACCTCCGCATGACGTGAAGCGCGTTCAAATTGAAAAATGGGTTCTTCATCGGCTTTAATGCCAAGCCAATTGAGGCTTGAAAAAATAGCATCGACTGCTTCTGGGGTTGAGCGTTCTCGGTCAGTGTCTTCAATGCGCAGCAAATATTTGCCACCGCAGTGCTTTGCGAACAGGTAATTAAACAGTGCGGTACGTGCACTGCCAATGTGTAGATATCCAGTAGGCGAGGGGGCAAAACGAAGACGAACGGTCATTTATTGTTTGTCCTCGTCCTTCATACCATCTTTAAAAGCCTTCACGCCCTTAGCAAGATCACCCATAATTTTGGGAATTTTCCCTGCGCCGAACAATACTAAAACAATCAATAAAACAATAATTAAATGACTTGTGCTTAATCCCATAATTTTCAGTCTGCATAAGGGCCAATTAGATGAAATGTACACCGAATGGGGATTTTCGTCAAAAGTGGATTCATGTTACTATTTTAAAAAATACATAGCATATGGCTAAAAATAGTGATTCTTGATTATCTCCCTTCAATTGCAGCATTAACAGTTATTCAACTGCTAGGTTTAGGAACTGTTAACAAACTAAATAAAAAGGGGTAGACTTCAATCAGAAGGAGTATAGCCACTATGACAGATCGTCTTTATCCAATTTGCGAAGAATTTTTCAACACTAATATTTTACCCATCATTATGCGCCACACAACCGGTTCTGGAGGTAGGCCACCTACGATTTCTCACTACACATGTTTTTGCGCAATGCTAAAAATGTTGCGGGTGAGCGTGCCGTGGCGTGATTGCCCTAGAGAATATGGTCCCTGGCACACCATATACACACGTTTCAAGCGGTGGAGCGAGAATGGATTGTTGTGGAATATCTTTTTTGAGCTAAAACAAAACAAAATCATTGAACTGGATATTGTGTTCATGGATTCAACTACCATTAAAGTTCATCGCCACGGGTTGGGGGCCGTAAAAAAAAAGAGGCCAAAACATTGGCAAGAACGTGGCGGGTAACGGCACGAAGATACATGTGATTCTAGCTAAGGATAAGCCAATCAGCATTCAATTAACGGGAGCAAACACTCATGACTCTGATCCAGTGATTCCCATGTTAATTCACCTAAAAAATACGGGAATCAAAAGGTTTGTTGCAGATAAAGGGTATGATGATGATAAAATCAGAACAGCCTTGGCTGATCTTAAGATTAAGGCGGATATACCTCCAAGATCGAATCGCCGTGAACATCGATTCTATGATAATTCAATTTACAAATGGCGTTGGAGAGTTGAAGCTTTCTTCGGGAAAATCAAAGAAAATAGAAGGATTGCGTTACGTGTTGATAAGCTTGACGTTACTTTCAATTCTTTCATAGCGCTCGCTTTGATCAAAAATCTAGTTTGTTAACAGTTCCTAATGAGTCCGGGCCCGGATTTTGCGGTTGTTGTGCGAAATAGTTTGATTTATAGCCGAAAAACAGCGGTGCTTACGGCGGTAGGAGTATCTTTGGGTATATTAGTTCATCTGACCTATATATTGCTTGGTTTAGGGGTTGTAATTGCTAAAACGGCATGGTTGTTTTGTGCGTTTAAATACCTAGGGACGGCTTACCTTATGTATATTGGCATTAAGGGCTTGCTGGCTAAAAAGCAAACCACAGACTATGGTGATGCGCCGGCCTTTCAAGAAATTTCAGCTTTCAAATCCGTTAGCGCAGGGTTTTTGACCAATGCAATGAACCCAAAAGCGATGTTCTTTTTCCTTAGCTTGATCTCTGCGTTTGTGACGCCGAGCGAACCAACACTTATTGTTGTGGTATATGCAGCTATAATTTTTTCGTCCACGCTAATATGGTTTCTCATTGTAGCAATGTGTTTTTCTAACAAGCGTTTGAGTTTGTTTTTTAAGAACTTTCAGTATTTGGTAGAACGCGTTACCGGGGGATTTTTGATTTTATTGGGGTTAAAAATACTATTTACCAAGGGAAATTCATAAGTAGTTTTTAAAAATGAACTAGTTTTTGATTGCAAAGTCGTCAGCGATTGGCTAGTACTAAAAGGGATGTAGCCCAGTTTTAGCCAAGATATGTGTCGTCGTTTCAGAATAAGTAGATACGCCCTATGACGACGGCTTCAATTTCAAAAAATAATCATCAGAATACAAAAATTCATTCAACTGTTTGGAAAATCGGTTGGATGATGTTTCTCATTAATCTGTCATTCGTGATGGGGTATAGCTACATTGCCATTTACATGGACTCTTTAGGGGTTGCCATGGCATGGATTGGCGCTGCTGAAGGTGTAGCGGAAGCAAGTTCATATATAATGAAATTATTTTCTGGCATGCTGAGCGACTATTTTAGAAGGCGAAAACCTTTAATGATTGTTGGTTACTCATTGACTGTCTTTAGCAGAATTCTTTTTAGCTTTGCTAGTTCACTTATGCCAATATTTGCTGGACGTTTGGGTGAACGCATTGGTAATGGTATTCAATCAACACCACGTGACACTATGGTTGCAGATGTTGTGCCAGCTAAACGTATTGGCGCTGCTTATGGTTTGAAACGAGCACTCTCTCAAGGAGGAGCATTTCTTGGGGCGATTGTGGCAATGTTTGCGATGCGCTTTTTCGATAATGATATTCAATCAGTATTTCAGGCAGCCGTAGTCCCTGCAATTTTGGCCTACTGTATTCTCATATTTTTCATAAAAGAACCCAAACGGTTTAATCACTCTGCAGTTTCTGCTGAAATTCCATTACCGGAAGAAAAGCGACGTCATCCCATTAGCCTTAAAAACTTACCCTTACTTGGTAAGTCTTTTTGGCTGTTGATGTTGGTTGCAGCCATTTTTATGCTGGCGCGCTTTAGCGAAAGTTTTTTGTACTTGTATGCCAGAAAAACCTTTGACTTACCCTTAGAAAACGTTCCCTTAGTCGCCATGATTTATAACGCTACATGGTGCTTGACTGTGTACCCTGTCGGGCGCATGGCTGACCGCATAAACCGCTACTGGTTTTTAATTATCGGTATTTTGTTTTTAGTGCTAGCTAATATGGTGCTAGCTAACGCTAGTTCACTAACCATGTTATGGATTGGCATAGGGCTTTGGGGAGTGCAGCTTGCTATTACTCAAAACATCTTTTTATCCCTAATTGCTGAAATCGTCCCTGAAGACCTGCGCGGCACTGGTTTTGGTTGTTATTACATTATCTGTGCAACATCAGAATACTTCGCCTGTCACCTTATAGGTGGTGTTGTTTCCCAATACTTTGGTCAATCGCGCATGTTTTTGGCCAGTGGCGTAATTGCGGTGTTTTCTTTGCTGGTCCTTATCGTTATAATGGGCTATAAAAATAAGAAATAGTATTGGACTACTGAAAGTTCAATTTTCAAGGTAAAGAGATTTTATGACTATTCCATTGATGCCAAAAGCAACTGCCGTTTGGCTTATTGAAAATACAGCCCTTGGGTTTAAGCAAATTGCTAAGTTTTGTGGTCTGCATATGCTAGAGGTTCAAAATTTAGCTGATAGCGAAGCAACCCATGGCATGTTGGGGTTTGACCCTATTGCTTCAGCGCAGCTTACTCTAGAAGAGATTCATCGTTGTGAACAAGACGAAACTGCAGAATTGAAAATATCTGCAGCTATTTCAGCAGATAGCGTTTTAGGAAAAAAACGACCACGTTATACTCCGTTGTCTAAGCGCCAAGAGCGTCCAGATGCTATTTCATGGTTGGTAAAATACTATCCAGACTTAACAGATTCTCAAATTTCAAGGCTTATTGGCACAACAAAAATTACTATTGATGCTGTTCGTACAAAAAGCCATTGGAATGCGCAAAACATTAAGCCACGCAGTCCTGTTCAATTAGGGTTTTGCTCGCAAATTGAGCTTGATAATGCAGTGAAACTTCTTAAGAAAACACAAGAAGCATCATGATTGTTGTTGCTGCACTTTACCAATTTGTGGCGCTGCCTAATTACCTAGATTTACAAGCACCATTATTAAGCTTCTGTAAAACCCATGGCGTAAAAGGAACTTTATTACTTGCTGCTGAGGGTATTAACGGTACTATTGCTGGAACCCGTTCAGGCATTGACGCAGTCGCTGCATACTTGAAAGAAGCTGGGCCTTTTCAAAACCTTGAATATAAGGAATCAAAAGCTGAAACCATGCCTTTTTTGCGCATGAAGGTGAAGCTGAAAAAAGAAATTGTAACCCTTGGTGCGCCTGCTGCGGACCCGACACAAATGGTTGGAACCTATGTTGCGCCTAGTGATTGGAACGCTTTAATTTCTAGAAGCGATGTAGTTACCATTGATACACGAAATGATTATGAAGTCATGATTGGTGCGTTTAAAGGTGCTGTAAACCCAAAAACGACGACATTTAAAGATTTTACAACATACACTGAAGAAAACCTTATGCAGTATAAAGACAAGCCAGTGGCTATGTATTGTACGGGTGGTATTCGCTGTGAACGCTCAACTGCATATCTTAAAGCAATAGGGTTCAAGGAAGTTTATCATCTAAAAGGTGGTATTTTAAAATACCTTGAAGAAGTTCCTGAAGAAAAAAGTCTTTGGGAAGGGGAATGCTTTGTTTTTGACCAACGCGTTTCTGTTCGTCATGGTCTTGAGCTTGGTGAATATGATCAGTGCTATGGCTGCCGTATGCCGATTACTGAAGAAGATAAAGCTTCAAAACACTATTTAGGTGGTATTCATTGCCACCATTGCTATGATTCCCATAACGATGTGCATTATCAGCGAGTGAGTGAGCGCCAAAAGCAAGTTCAGCTTGCAAAAGCCAGAGGGCAAAAACATATTGGTGATGTTTCAGAAACAAGACCAAGCACCCCTTCGCATTAGGGTTTGCCTTTTGGAGTTCGTTTTAGCATCTGAAATAGCGTCTTTAAAAAATTCAAAAAATCGTCTTTTGGGCATTGATCATGGGGAAAAGCACGTGGGCCTTAGTCTGTGTGATTTAACCTGGACAATTGCCTCCCCTTTTAAAGTATTAAGTAAACCAGAGCTTTTGCAGCAGTTTCAAAAACTTGTATCTCAAGAAAACATCGTCGCTGTTGTGATTGGTTGGCCCGTGAACATGAACGGAACTGTTGGGCCGCAATGCGAAAAGGTTCAGCAGTTTTCTGAAAAGCTTATTAAAGTATTTAATATTCCTTTTTGCGCGTGGGATGAACGGCTATCAACCATGGCCGTGCACCGCACCATGATTGAAGCTGACTTATCACGCAAACGCCAACGTGAGGTTGTCGACAAAATGGCAGCAGCCTATATGCTGCAAGGCTTTCTAGAAAGCCTAAGGGGCTAATACTTTAAAGTCTTTTAATATTTTCAGTTTGTTCCTGCAGAGATTCTTTTTGTTCCACTTCTGCAACCACACAAAAGAGATCTCCACCAACTGGTTTCTATAGGCAACGTCTGATGGCCATCTACGGTGATTGATGATTCAGTAGGTTCCAGATCTGTCTCTTTTTTTGCCGCAATTACTGGTTTGTACTGTCCAACATGGGTTGTTAACCAATCTGATCCTAATTTTTCATCACAATAGGTCAATATATTGTCTATAGGGAAAGAATTAGAAACTTTGTCTCTGCCGCCGATAAAATGATGTGTTGTTGCCCAAGTTAACCGTTTGGCTTGTTTTTCTGCATCTACTTCGCCAATATTTTGATAGGCTGATAGGGATGTGATTGCGACAAAGGGGGGTAGTAAAAAGTTTACTTTTTGCGCTTCTTCCATGATTCTTGCAAGCGCAACGTTTCCGTTTTCTTGTATCATTTCGATATCGCACAAAACCAAATTGATACCTAAAAGATTTTCTAATGTTATTTTTGAACCGTCATCCAGGAATTTGATATGTATTTCAGGACTGCATCCTCTGCTTTTATTATATTTCTCAATAGAAAGGCCTGCTACAGTACAATTTAGCGGTGTATCATCAACAAGCAGTACATTAATAATGCGGGTTGGTGCACAGCTTGGTTCCGGTTTTAATTCTAATTCTTGAGCGAAGCAAATGTTCGCTATTAGCAATAAAAAAGATATGAGTGTCTTACACTTCCGTGACATAGCGTATTTTATAAAGAAATATTATTAGTAATTATACCACAATTTTCATCTTTTTCAATCGAATAGTAGTCAAAAAGTGCTTATTATACTTAGAAAAATCTTTTAAATGTTAATTTTGGTCCTCTGCATTGTATCTTAACGAGCCCACGTAATTCATAAAAATTTATCTGGTATTTTTTTTATGGCTTGAATATAATAAGCGCACTACACAGTCAGGCTTTGGGCAACCTTGCCCACCGATGCAGTATCGGCCTGATGAGGTTTAATCGGAAACAAAGGAGACTACTACTATGGCTATGCCAACATTTACAATGCGTCAGTTACTAGAATCGGGCGTACATTACGGACACAATACACGTCGCTGGAATCCTAAAATGGCACCGTACATTTTTGGTGAGCGCAGCGAAGTTCACATTTTAGACTTACAACAAACGGTTCCAATGTTACATAAAGCACTAGAAGTTGCTCGTGACACCGTGAAAGCTGGTGGACGCGTACTTTTTGTGGGAACAAAAGTTCAAGGTTCTGACATTATTAAAGAATCAGCTAAGCGTTGTGGACAGTATTACATTAACCATCGCTGGCTTGGTGGCTTGCTTACAAACTGGAAAACAGTAAACCAGTCAATTAAGCACCTGAAAGAAATGCAAGAAGAGCTTTCTCACCCGGGCCGCATGACTAAAAAAGAAATTTTAAAGCTTCAACGTGAATACGATAAGCTTGAACTAGCTATTGGTGGTATCGCTGATATGGGCGGCTTGCCTGATATGCTATTTGTACTTGATACAAACAAGGAAGCGATTGCAGTTCTAGAAGCTCAACGTTTAAGCATTCCAATTATTGCGATTATCGATAGCAACTCAACACCTGACATGATTACATATCCAATTCCTGGTAACGATGACGCAACTCGCGCAATTCGTTTATACTGTGACTTAATGGCTGATGCTATTCTTGATGGTTTGCAAAAAGGAATGGTTGCTGCCGGTATTGATATTGGCGCTTCAGCTGACCTAGTTGTTGATGATATCATGGTAGAAACAGCAGTAGTTCAAAAAATAGCTGATGAAACAACTGTTGCGTAATTTAGGAGAGCAGAATGGCTGAGATTACACCAAATTTAGTAAGAGAATTACGCGAAAAATCAGGCGCAGGCATGATGGATTGCAAAAAAGCACTTGTTGAAAACAACGGTGATTTAGAAGCAGCAGTTGATTGGTTGCGTAAAAAAGGTTTGGCTGCCGCTGCTAAAAAAGCAGGGCGTGTTGCCGCTGAAGGTTTGGTTGGTGTGGCTGCTTCTGGCAATGCTGCAGCAGTTGTTGAAATCAACGCTGAGACTGACTTTATTGCGCGCAACCCACAGTTCCAAGCAATGGTTTTGCAAGCAGCTGAAATTGCAGCAGCTAAGGAACATACTGTTGAATCATTAGCTCAAGCGCCATTTAAAGGCGAAGCAGCTACATTAAGCGAAGAAATTACACGCTTGATCGCTGTGATTGGTGAAAACATGAACCTACGTCGTGTTGAACGCTTGAGCGTTGCAAACGGTGTGGTTGCAACTTATGTGCACAATGCAACAACTCCAGGTCTAGGCCGTATTGGTGTTTTGGTTGCGTTGGAATCAACTAGTGACGCTGCAAAATTACAAGATCTAGGTCGTAAGATTGCAATGCATGTTGCAGCTGCAACGCCACAATCATTAGATGTTGCATCACTTGATCCTTTGGCACTAGAGCGTGAGCGCGCAGTTCTTGTTGATCAAGCGCGTGCTTCTGGTCGTCCTGAAGAAGTTATTCAGAAAATGGTTGAAGGTCGTGTTCGCAAATTCTACGAAGAAGTTGTGTTGCTAGAGCAAGTTTTCGTTATGGACGGCAAAACTAAAATTGCTGATGTTGTTGAACAATTTGCAAAAGAAATTGGCACACCAGTGGTTCTAAAAGGCTTTGTGCGCTACAACCTTGGCGAAGGCATTGAAAAAGAAGAAACTGACTTTGCCGCAGAAGTGCAAGCTCAAGCTGGGATAGCAGGTTAACCTGTGCCCGGCTACAAGCGGGTTTTATTAAAGTTATCTGGGGAGGCTCTTGCTTCCCCAGATCCACATCAAGAAGGTGCATATGGCATTTCACATGCCATGTTGCAAAAATTAGCAACTGACGTTGCAGCAGTTCGTGCTACCGGTGTTGAAGTATGTTTAGTCATTGGTGGGGGAAACATCTATCGTGGCATCCATGGTATGGAAAAACATGGTATTGACCGCTGCGCTGCTGATTCTATGGGCATGCTAGCCACTGTTATTAATGGTATTGCCTTGCAAAATGCCTTAACCCATGCGGGTGTTCCATCTAGGCTTATGTCAGCTATTCCTATGCCATCGATCTGCGAACCTTATATTGTTCATAAAGCAGAGCGTCATTTGAAAAAGGGCAGGGTTGTTGTGTTTACAGCTGGCACTGGTAGTCCGTTCTTTACAACAGATACTGCTGCAACATTACGTGCTGCTGAAATGAACTGCGACCTTATGCTAAAAGCAACTATGGTTAAAGGTGTTTTTTGCAGTGACCCTAAAACAAATTCTGCTGCCGTTTTTTTGTCCAAACTTACCTTTGATCAAGTTAAGGAAAAGCAGCTAAGGGTTATGGATGCTACAGCTATTGCGCTGGCCCAAGAAAACAAAACCCCCATTGCTATTTTTTCGATTTATGAACCAGATGGTTTCAAAAAAGTCCTGCAAGGTAAGACAGAATTTACGTTGATTAACTGAATATATCTTTTACCTCAATCATGTATATTTACAGTTAAATCACAAGATCAATTTCAGGATTAATACCAAGACGGCTTATTGCGTCTCTAAGGTATGAAAATGTTCTTTTTGTGTACTCCATACTTTTATTGTGGGCAAAAATCCCTGCCACAACCTTTCCATCGGCATCTAATAAAATTTTATGGGAACTCCCAGTGCCACATTCAAGTTTGAAGTGCAACGTTTGCTAAATTTTTATAAAAAACTTCTTGAGGTGTCATCCAGCCAAGAGATTTTCTGGGGG
>Ga0207938_1000071_pt1 | contig 15995 bp, 19 predicted proteins | sample LakMenEpi15Mar12_FD_150671 | JGI IMG/M metagenome (GOLD analysis project Ga0207938, IMG submission 150671) | Freshwater microbial communities from Lake Mendota, WI - 05MAR2012 deep hole epilimnion (SPAdes) | ecosystem: Environmental > Aquatic > Freshwater > Lake > Epilimnion/Euphotic zone ...
TGCTGTTAATTGATGGTACTTTCTCATTTGCAACGCCTTTCTGTGCCTGTATTTTCAACAAACACTCTAATGCGTTGCACTTCATTTTAGAACCTGGCGTGCTTTTAAAAAATATTTTAATTGCAATTTTAAACTTAGATTTCCTTATGCTATGGTAGCGATTATTTGAATTTTATTTGTTATGCGTATATTTCCTCAAAGTTTTGTCCAAGGATTATTTTTAAGCCTGAAGGATTTGTATACTGTTGTGATGACAGTTGCTTCATTATTGTCATTCTTAGCAATAAAAAGTTATTCAATTTTTGACAACTCAGTTAATGCTTCGACACCGCAGTTAACTAAAAACTGGTTGGGCTGGGGCGGAGCATTTTTTGCAGATATATGTTGTCAGTTTTTTGGAGTTTTTTCTTATGCAATTCCATTTGTTCTCGCTTTAGCTGCGCTTCGCGCTGTTATGAGTTATTTTAAGCGTCCTCTTTCAAACTCATTTGTTCTGCTTATTTTTGGGATTTTGCAGTTACTTATTACTTTTACTTATTATCAGGGTTTTCTGATGAAAAGCGGAAAGCCTTTGGGGGGGGCTTTTGGATTGATTATGCTTAAAAGCTTAGAAAAATTTCTTGATATGTACCAACTAAAGGAATGGCTTGAAGAGCTAGTGTTTGTAGTTGGATTATCTGGCTTTTTTTGCACTATATTTGGATTGGGTATTACAGAAGACCACGTCAAAAGTGTACGTGACTGCTTGAAGGGCATTGGAAAAGGAATTAAGGGAATTTTTGATGCGCCAAATGAATATATATTTCAGCGTTCCATATCTTTGAAAGAAAACAAAGAAGCAGAGTTGGAGCCAGAATTGGATATTAGTTTTTTTAATACCTCTGGTGATGAATTTTCACAAGATGCGGATGGAAATATTGACAATATTGCACAAAAAGAAAGCGATATAACTATAGAAAAACCAAGAGAGCTTACGAAAAAATTCCATAAAATAGCATCAAATCGAGAAGATGGTTATGTTTATCCGCCTGTTGAATTGCTTGACGATACACAGCAAAAAAAGTTGGTTGTTGATTCTCAGGAACTGCAACAACAAGCTAAATTACTTATGGAGGTCTTGCAGGAATTTGGCATTAATGGAGAAATAACAAGTATTCGTTCAGGGCCCGTTGTTACGATGTATGAACTAAAACCTGCGGCAGGCATAAAAACTGCCCGTGTTATTGGTTTGGCTGATGATATAGCAAGGTCAATGAGTGCTATCTCTGCTCGTATTGCTACTGTTCCTGGGCAAAATGTTATTGGTATAGAATTGCCTAATCATAAGCGACAGACCGTCTATATGCGCGATTTGCTGCTTCAAAATGAATTTAAAAACACAACTGCAATTTTACCATTAGTATTAGGGCAAGATATTGTTGGCGTACCTATTATTGCTGACTTGGCTAAAATGCCTCATCTTTTAGTGGCTGGAACAACAGGTTCAGGTAAATCTGTTTCCGTTAACGCTATGATTTTGTCTATTTTGTTTAGGTTGTCACCTGATGAATGTCGCTTCATTATGATTGACCCTAAAATGTTAGAACTCTCTGTTTATAATGACATTCCTCATTTGTTAACTCCTGTTGTTACAGAGCCTAAAAAGGCAATTGTTGCTTTAAAATGGGCAGTTAAAGAAATGGAAACGCGTTATCGTAACATGGCACGGCTTGGGGTGCGTAACATTGAGGGTTACAATACGCGGCTGAAAGAAGCAAAAGCAAAAGGGGAAATTATTGCAAGGCGGGTTCAAACCGGTTTTGATCCCGATACAGGCCAAGCAATTTTTGAAAATCAAGTGCTAGATCTTAAACCGCTTCCTTACATTATAGTGGTTATTGATGAAATGGCAGATTTAATGATTGTTGCTGGTAAAGAGGTTGAAGCTGCTGTGCAACGTTTAGCTCAAATGGCACGTGCAGCTGGGCTTCATTTGATTATGGCTACACAACGTCCATCAGTTGATGTGATTACCGGTACTATAAAAGCTAACTTCCCGACTAGAATTAGTTTTCAAGTAACATCAAAAATCGATAGCCGAACTATTTTGGGAGAACAAGGAGCAGAGCAGCTTTTAGGGCAAGGTGATATGCTGTACATGAGTGGAGCAGGGCGAGTAATGCGTGTTCATGGACCATTCATGAAAGACACTGAGGTTGAATCGGTGGTTGCCTTTTTGAAAGAACAGGGTGAGCCAACTTATGTTGATGATGTTACTACAGACACAGAAGATATGTTTTCTATGTCTGGTGAGGTAGCGGATGCGGGTGATTCTATGTTTTCCCAAGCAGTAGAATTGATTAAGCGGGAAAATAAAATTTCAACAAGTTTTATTCAGCGTCATTTTCAAATAGGCTATAACAAAGCAGCACGTATCGTTGAGCAGATGGAAAAACAAGGGATTGTAAGTGCGGCAAATCACCAAGGTAAGCGAGAAATACTTGTATCTTAGGTGTATTTTGGATATACTGCGCTGAAGCCTTACTGGTTTCTGGTAATATATTTAACATAGAGATGATGGTTATATTAGGTTCATGAGAGACGATTTCAGCCAAGCTAATCGCTCACAAATAACTGTGAGCTTCATGCCCCCAAAAACGATTGTTTTGGTTGGGTTAATGGGTAGTGGAAAAACAAGCATAGGAAAGCGTCTTGCGAACAGACTTGAGCTTTCTTTTTTTGATTCAGACATTGAAGTTGAACAAGCTGCTGGTTACCCTATCAAAGAAATTTATGAAATTTTTGGCGAGCAGTCTTTTCTTGATGGAGAGCAGCGAGTTATTAAGCGTTTGCTTGATCAACCAACCCACGTATTAGCGACGGGTGGTGGTTCATTTGCTTACGAACAAACAAGAAAAATTGTTAAAGAAAAAGCTATTTCTGTTTGGTTAAAAGCAGACGTTGAAACGTTGGTTGCCAGGGTTTCAAGGCGTACAGACCGCCCTATGTTTACTGATTCAAATCACCGAGAAGTTTTAGACAAATTAATTGCGGAACGCTACCCTGTATTTGAAGAGGCTGATGTTCATGTGCAAACACTGGATGAGCCTACAAATGCTACGGTTGATCGTGTTATTCAGGCTATGAGCGATTTTATTCGGGCGAAGTATCCGAACTATTACGTTTTGAAATCTGTATAACTACAACCTTTTAATTTAGGAGTAGGACCGTGTTTTTTAAAAAGGTATCCTGCGTTGTTGTTATGATAGCTGCTGTATATGCAAGTGCTGTATCAAAACCTAAGCAATACATTCATGAAAATATCGAGCATTTGAATAAACTTGTGCAAAAGAAAAAATCTGCAAAGGTGATTTTTTCATTGACTACTTTGTTCGATGAATACGTCGATGATACAAAAAAATTGCTAATAGTTTTGGACCAGCAAATTGTAAACGATCAGCAAGATGCTAAAAAAGATGACATTGTAAAGCAGATTGCTCACTACATGGCAGTTCTTCAGAAACTTTTAGCTATAATGAATAGCAATCAGCCAGAGCCTCTTGAAATTTATTGTCAGCAGCAACGAAGTGATGCGTTGTGGGGTACTTTATGCGGTGATCGGCCAGCTAAGCGTGTCGGTAGACCTGATGCACTGCTTAAGAAATCAGAGGAACAAAAAGTGCCAGAGCACATAAAAATTCGTTATATAGACGCTAATGATGAAAATCTTGAAACCGTGATAGGTCGTTAAAATGATTACACTTTTTATTGTTTTTGTTGTGCTGCTACTTACTTCTTCTTTTTTTTCTGCATCAGAAACAGCAATTACTTTTGCTTCAAGGCCAAAGTTGCATCAGCTTGCTAAAGCTGGTAATAAATCAGCAAAAATTATTCGTGATTTGCAGCAACATATTAGCATGGTTGTTAGCGCTATTTTAGCATACAACACTCTGTTAAATGCAGCTATTGCATCTGTTGGCGCGAGCTTAACATTTGATTTTTTTGGTGAAAATTCAACTATCATTGCTGTGGCGGCTTCAATTTTTGCTGGTACTATTGTTTTGGTATTTGCAGAAATGCTTCCAAAAACATTAGCTATACAAGATACAATTCGTTTTTTGATGTTCGCAGCGCCTGGAATCCGTTTTTTTTATAATTTATTTTTACCCATCAATAAGGCTTTGTCACTTTTTGTGACTATGTTGCTAAAAGCTTTTGGTTTCAGAGTAAAGCCAGAAGACCATAATGCAAGTGTGGAAGAGCTCCGTGGTGCGATTGATATGCACGATGGTCCAGGACAAGATACCCCGCATGAAAAAGCCATGCTAAAAAGTATTCTGGATTTGGGTACCGTACAAGTTTCTGAAATTATGGTGCATCGTCAAAACGTTACAATGATTAATGCAGATGATTCACCTACAGAAATTGTGGATCAAGTATTGGCATGTCCTTTCACGCGTTTGCCACTATGGCAAGGAAATTCAGATAATATTGTCGGCATTATTAATACAAAAACATTACTTCGTGCTGTACGCGCTCATTCTGGTTCACTTGATGATTTAGATATCGTGGATATTGCTCATAAACCCTGGTTTACGCCTGAAAGTACAGATTTATTAGAGCAGCTTCATGCGTTTCGCAAGAGACGAGAGCATTTTTCTTTGGTTGTTGATGAGTACGGGGCTCTTATGGGGATTGTTACTCTTGAGGACCTTTTAGAAGAAATTGTAGGAGATATTGCTGACGAGCATGACGTTAATGTACGTGGTGTGCGTCCTCAGCCTGATGGAAGTTTTGTTATCTACGGAAACGTTACAATGCGTGATTTGAATCGACAGTTTGACTGGGAATTGCCAGATGATGCTGCTGCAACGCTTGCGGGCCTTTTGATTACTCAGTTTCGTGTGTTACCAACTGTTGGTCAAATTTTTAACTGGCGAGGATTTCGTTTTGAAATTTTGAGGCGTCAACGAAACCAAATTACTTTAGTTAAAGTTACGCCACCAGTTACTTTAGTCAGTGAGTAGATAACTTATTTTTGTGACTTCAGATGTAGTAATGTCTGATGCAAGCAACAAATTTTTATGTTCCTGTATTTCTCCGTGCTGAATTTTATATGCAGCAACTGATAAAATAGTTGAAATTCCTAAAATCGTGATAAATTGCAGCATGAAATCCTCATGGGTTATTGTGTATACCTCAACTGTGCCATGCAAATTACTAAGAGATGGTTAACGAAAAATTTTATTTAGCTTTTATAGGTTGGGTTTAGCTTCTAGAAAATTATTGGCAAAAGCTATACCATTGTCAAAATGGAGAGACTATGTTTATTACTTTTGAGGGTGGAGAAGGCACAGGAAAAAGCACGCAAGCTTTAATCCTGGCTGAAATTCTAAAGAAGCATGATGTTAAAGTTGTGCTAACCCGTGAGCCTGGAGGAAGTCCAGGAGCTGAGATTATTCGAAATTTGTTAGTTACTGGTTCTGTTGATCGCTGGTCAACAATGAGTGAGGTTTTATTAATGTATGCTGCACGAGCTGACCATTGGCAAAACACAATTCAATGCGCATTGGCTCAAGGTAGCTGGGTGCTTTGTGATCGATTCGCAGATTCAACAGTTGCATACCAAGGGTACGGCAGGGGGGTAGATCAAGAATTTTTACAGCTTTTATACAAATACATCGTTGGTGATGTTCAGCCGGATTGTACTTTTGTATTTGATCTTGACGTTGATGAAGGTCTTAAACGGGCAACGGCACGCATGGAAGGTAATACAGTAGTAGAAGGGCGCTTTGAAGCTATGGATATTGCTTTTCATAAACGAATCCGTGCAGGGTTTTTAGAAATTGCTAAAAAGAATTCAAACAGATGTACTGTGTTGCAGGCTAATGCACATCCACAAGAAATTCACCGGAAAATATTAAATATTCTGCATGAAAAAGGAGTCCTGCCATGGAACAATCTCCTTGCGTAAGAATTTGCACACTTAACACTGAGAATGTCTGTATTGGTTGTGGACGCAATACAGAAGAACTAAAGAATTGGGCAACTTTTTCAGATGAAACAAAAAGAACAATAAAGGCACAACTGAAAGCTAGGCTAGATGTAATGCTAATAAAAATTCGCAAAAAAAAGGAATAGTAGCGGTGGATTTAATCACTCAAGGAATACTTGGGGCTGCAATTGGTCAGGTTGGATTTCAGCGTTCTTTAGGTCGAAAGGCTTTAGTATATGGTGCTGTTATCGGCATGCTGCCAGATGCTGATGTTCTTGTGCGATTTTCAAGTGATATGTGTGCCGAAATGTTACATCATCGTGGTTTTACGCATTCTTTATTTTTTGCGCCCTTAGTTGCACCTATTATGGGGTGGATCTGCAATAATTTCTATAAGCGGCAACAATTGCCTTCATGGATTGGGTTATGGTTTTGGTCACTAATTACTCATCCTTTACTGGATGTTTTTACTGTTTATGGTACACAGCTACTTGCTCCATTCACGGATCATCGTTTTAGTTTATGTGCAGTGCCAATTATTGATCCTGTCTACTCTGTTCCCCTGCTTTTAAGTGTATTAATTGGTTGGTTTATTAAAAAACATATTAGCTTATCACAAACTATTGCAGCCAGTATGTTGTTACTAACAACTGCATATTTGTTCTTAGGTGTTTCTGTTCATGAGCAGGCCTTACAATTTGTAAGACAGCAGGAAAAGGTTCCTGTTGTGAGAGCAGAAGCATTCACAACAATGTTTAGTATTTTTTATAGGCGAGTTGTTGTTGAAGAGCTTAATCAGTTTCGTGTGGGTTTTTTAAATATGTTGTATCCCCAACCTATTAAGTGGCACGTATTTAAAAAAGTGAATGTTTCAGATGTTATGTTAGCTAAGCGTGAAGTACGTATTTTTTATTGGTTTGCTGATGACTGGGTGCTTCCTGCTCAAGAAAACGACTCTGTATTATTTTTTGATATGCGTTTTGGAACAAACGAAGAAAATCTTAAGGGATACTGGGGAATAAAGGTGGGTTCTGAAAAAACAACCTGGAAAAAATTTCCACCTATCATTAATTTTGCAAAAGTTAAGATGCTTTGGAACACTATTTTTTCTTCTCATTAGTTCCTTTGACTTTTGTCTTGGCTTGGCAGGACTGGAAATCAAGACAAGTGAATCTTGTAATGGCTCTTGTTACAGCTCTTGTTTTTGCTATATATACTCGCTATTTTTACCAGGCTGTTTTTGTTTTTAGCCTGGTGTGGATGTATAGGTATTTTCGAAAAAATAGTATCCAGCTTATTGATATAACGCTGTTCAGCTTAGGGGCTGGATGTATTGCAACCACATTATTGCCCATCTATTGCTTGCTAACTGCCATTGCTTTGGTTGTATTGTTTAAATTATCTCAACAGCAAAAACTACCTTTTGTCGTTGCCTGGGCACTCGGATTTTGGGGTAGTTATATTTTGAATTTATTTATCTACTTCTGATTGTAAGTTATCTGCTGAGTTGTCTTTTTTCTGCGTATCTTCTCGTTCACGTTGTTGGACTTTACGTTTGCGCAAATTCTCACGCAAAGCTTTCTCTAGTCGTTTTTGCTTTTCTGAATTTATATTTGGTTTTTTGTTCATAGATTATACGTGATTACGAATCCAGCCCCATGTGCGACCTATAATGCCTTTTGGTTTTTCTAACGCACGACTAAGTTGTGTTCCTTGGTGGTCACGCATTGCATATTGCAAAAGTCCCGCGCAAAGAGAAAATGTTGGTGTATGAATAACGTCTCCGATTCCTTGTAATCCTTGAGGCGTTGCTACACGTACTACTCGATTAAAATGAGATTGCATTGCTTCTCTAAGACCTTGTAATTGGCTAGAACCACCAGTAATTACAAATCGCTGTAATGCTATAGGGTCAATTTGGTGAGATGACAGTACTCTTTCAATAGCTTCGATAATTTCTTCTGCTCGTGCTTTGATGATATGCATTAAAAAGCTTTTTGAAACAGGGTTTGCAAAAGTTGTGTTGTCTTCACCAAGTTGAGTTACAAGAATTGTTTCTCGATCATCAAGTGTACCTAGCAATGTACCATAAAGCGTTTTAAGACGCTCAGCCTGACTCAGGTTTGTGTTTAGCCCTTGAGCTATGTCGTGGGTAATATGATGTCCACCAACAGGAATACACCCTAAATAAACGGGACTTCCATTATAAAAACTTATTATAGAAATACTATGACTGCCAATATCAAGCATAGTTACGCCCATTTCTTTTTCATCGTCAACAAGACAAGAAAGAGCAGATGCGTACGGACCTGCCACAAACGCGTTTACGTCTAAATGGCAGCGACCAATACAGGCGCTTAAATTTGCAATAAGGTGCACAGGTGCGGTTATAACATGCAGGGTTGTTGTTAATGTATCGCCCATCATGTCGCGTGGATCTTGAATATTAGTGCTGTCATCAAGGTCATATGCAATAGGAAAAATATGAATGATTCGACGTGTTGTTCCAATATTCTGATCACGACTTACGTCTAAAGCTTTTTGCAGGTGTGAGTCTTTTACAGGTTGCCCATAAAGAGAAATTTTTGTGGTGATGCAGTGCGATTGTAGTGCTTCAGCTGGCAAATTTACGTAAACGCTTCGTATGGTTTGTTCGGCTAGCTGTTCTGCAGAATGAATGCTATTTAATATTGAATCTTCAAGATCCTCTAAATTAATAAGAGAAGCGCCCCGAATGCCCTTTGCAACATGAGAAGCTACGCCTAGAATTTTAACCGTTACTCCTTTTTCAGAGTTTATATCTCGGTTCATTTTTGCAATAGCGCAGCACACCTTGCTTGATCCAATATCAAGGGCTGCAAAAGTTTCTGATGGAATATTATTTGATTTTTTCTTAAATAAACTCATGCTAGTAAAGTATCAAGCTCCTTCTTGGCATCTAGGGAAAATAAATCATCACATCCACCTATATGCTTACCATTAACGAAAATTTGAGGAACGGTTTTTCTGCCACCAGATTTTTCTACCAACTGTATGCGCCCAGTATCATCATTTGTTAAATCAATTTCTTCAAATTCAACCCCCTTATTGCGTAGCAATTGTTTTGCTTTTACGCAATACGGGCAATAATTCGTCGTGTAAATGATAATTTCTGCCATATAATTAAATGAACCTTCCTAATGTTCTGTTTCATTGTACTACAAGAAAAAGGAAATAGCATCACAACATTAGTTAGGTTATCTTAAAAAGATGCAAAAAAAATTATAAGGAAAAAGTATGCAGAATTTTGATGTTGTTGTAATTGGTGCTGGTCCAGGTGGTTATGTGGCTGCTATTCGGGCAAGTCAGCTTGGTAAAAAAGTAGCTGTCATCGAAAAAGAACATCTAGGAGGAGTGTGTTTAAATTGGGGGTGTATACCTACCAAAGCACTTTTACGTTCTGCAGAAGTGTTGCATTTAATTAATCATGCTAATGAATTTGGCATTGAAGTAGGGCAGGTTAAAGTCAATCTTGCCAAAATGGTTGAACGATCTAGGAAAATTGCTGGGCAATTATCTACAGGTATTAAAGGGCTTCTAGCTAAAAATAAAGTCACTGTTTTTTATGGTGAAGCTAGCTTTGAAAAAGCGAACACTTTAAAAATAAAAGGCGAAAAAATTGAAACGATTGAAGCTAAGAATGTGATTATAGCAACGGGCGCTAAAGCTCGAATGCTGCCAGGTATTGAGGCTCATCCACGTATCTGGACAGCAAAACAAGCGATGACGCCGGAATTCACCCCCAAGTCCTTGTTGGTTATTGGTTCGGGGGCTATAGGCATTGAGTTTGCTAGCTTTTACCGCACTCTTGGGGTTGATGTAACAGTTGTTGAAATGCAAACAAGAATTTTACCAAACGAAGATTCAGAAATTTCAGATTTGGCGCAAAAACAATTTGAAAAGCACGGCATGAAATTTCATCTGGGTTCTACTAGTAAACTAACTCTTTCCAAAGATCATGTAGATGCGGTGATATCAAAAGATGGCAAAGAAATAGAAAAGCTTAAGGTTGACGCAGTAATTGTTGCTATTGGCATTTCAGGTAATACAGAAAACCTAGGGCTTGAAAAAACCAAAGTCAAAATAGAAAAAGGCCAAGTTTTGGTCAATGAATGGTGCGAAACCGCAGAAAAAGGTGTCTATGCAATTGGTGATGTTGCTGGTGCTCCGTGGCTTGCGCACAAGGCTAGTCATGAAGGTATTCTAGCTGTTGAACATATGTTTGGCGTGAAGGGGTTACATCCAATTAAAGCCACCAATATTCCAGGGTGTACCTATAGCCATCCACAAATTGCTAGTATTGGTTTAACTGAAGAAAAAGCCAAAGCCGCAGGGCATGCTTTAAAAGTTGGCCGATTCCCTTACCGTGGTAATGGCAAAGCTATTGCCCTGGGTGAACCTGAAGGATTGGTCAAAACTATTTATGATGCAAAAACAGGTGAATTGCTTGGTGCTCACATGATAGGGGCGGAAGTTACAGAACTAGTGCAAGGTTTTGCAATTGGTAAAACCCTGGAAACAACAGAAGCAGAAATGATGCATACTATTTTCCCACATCCGACACTTTCAGAGATGATGCATGAGTCAACGCTAGATGCGTATGGGAAAGTTATTCATTACTAGCAAAATGTCTGCTTTATATGCTAAAAGTACAAGGTTAGATTTGAGTTTAAAAATATGATTTATAGAAGTGTATTAGTTTTATTTACGATGTTTGCAGGTGAATTCGCTGCAATGGTTCCGAAAGAGGGCGATTTACCTGGAGCTGAAAAAGCATCATCTTGCCATGCAGTATGTCGGGGGAAATGTAAGATGAAAGGCATGCTTTTTGATCCAGAAAAATTTAAGGTAAGAAAGGGTTCTTTGCCAGTTCTGTCTGCGCCTAATGCAGAAACAGATGGATTTAAGCAAAGTACCACTTCTTCACCTGTTTCACTTGTTGCTTTGCCACAGCAAGAGCCAATTGTTAGTCGTATGGATAATGCGTCAATTCTACATACTGTAAGTTCAGATGCAAGCAAACCGATGATCTTAACTTCTATTGTTGATGCCAATGCAGCAAAGCTTGATGCCAATGCAGCAAAGCTTGATGTCCCATCGGCAGTGGTTGTTTCTAAAGATGAAGTTCTTCCAATGCAAACTGATACGCAATCAGCAATATCACGGGTTAGAGGTGTTGAAAAATCAGAAGAGAAAATTTTTGAACCCGAAAATCAGAACAACCGAGGCGGTGCAGAACAAGATCCTAGAACACAGTTACATAGAGAAGATGTTGTAACAGATGTAGAGGGTAAAATTAGCGCTTTAAAGCCAACAGAACCAGTTTCTGTGGGGCTAGATAAAATTGCAAAATCAAAAACTAAAAAAAATTATAAAAGTGCAGAAGATGGCAAAGCTGATGATTATGAAACTGGTGCAGAACAAGATGACGAAGGCGACGATGAAGAAGAAAATGATGAAAACGCTGATAAAAATTCAAAAAAGTTTTCTTTATTAAAATCCAAAAAAAATTCATTGAAAAAAATCAGACAATAGTTCCAACGCTTAAATTTGTTCAAATTGCTTATACCGGGTAGGATTTATAAAAATAAAATCATTTTAAATTTATGACCTACCCAAAACCTGTTGACGACCAATCCTATTTAATTAATTCAACTAATTATCAGCAGTTACAAGAATCTGCAAAAACTAATCCTAATAGTTTTTGGTTGGAAATTGCAAAGCGCTTAGATTGGATAAAATTTCCCACTGTTGCTGGAAACTGGCAATTTAAGAAGCCAATATCTATTAAGTGGTTTGAAGATGGCCTGCTAAATGTGTGCGCAAATTGTGTTGATCGTCACGCGAACGTAACGCCTGATAAAACCGCAATTATTTGGGTGGATGATCAAGGCGAAGCGACTAAACATATTTCTTATGCTCAGTTGCTTAAAGAAGTAAACGCAATGGCATTTTCATTAAAAGGACTCGGTGTCAAAAAGGGCGATCGGGTCATTATTTACATGCCCATGATTCCTGAAATTGCGTATGCAATGCTTGCCTGTGCCAGAATTGGAGCTGTTCATTCTGTTGTTTTTGGTGGATTTTCTCCAGAAAGCTTGGCGGGGCGTATTCAAGATTGTAAGGCAAAAGTTATTATCACCGCTAATGAAGGCTTGCGTGGTGGCAAGCCTGTTCCACTAAAAGCAAACGTTGATACGGCCCTTCTGCAAGCGCCACAAGTTGAAAAAGTTTTAGTTATAAACCGCACAAACGCACATATGCCAATGGTACCTGGTCGAGATATTGTTTATACGCCAAATTATGATCAATTTGTTGCACCAGAGCCTATGAATGCCGAAGATCCTTTGTTCATTCTCTACACATCAGGCTCAACGGGAAAACCTAAGGGTGTGCTACATACAAGTGGCGGCTATTTAACTTATGCCAGTTTGACTCATCAATGGATATTTGACGTGCAAGAAAATGACATTTATTGGTGCACAGCCGATGCTGGCTGGATTACTGGTCACTCATATGTTGTATATGGTCCGCTTGCGAATGGTGCCACAACAGTGATGTTTGAAGGTGTTCCTAATTACCCAAATCCTGATCGCTTATGGCAAATAATTGATGACTTAAAAGTTAGCATTTTCTACACAGCACCCACGGCAATACGTAGTCTTATGCAAGCGGGTGATGAATGGTTAGAAACAAGTTCGCGGAAATCTTTAAGATTATTAGGGTCTGTTGGAGAACCCATTAACCAAGAAGCCTGGGAATGGTATTTTCACAAAGTTGGTAACGCAAGATGCCCTATTGTTGATACTTGGTGGCAGACTGAAACCGGTGGCATTATGATGACTCCGTTAGCTGGTGTCCACAATTTAAAACCAGGGTCTGCAACGCAGCCTTTTTTTGGAATTCAGCCTGTGTTGTTAGATGATCATGGTAAAGAAGTTGATTGGCATCCTGCTGAAGGAAATTTGAGCGTCAAATCCTCATGGCCAGGACAAATGCGTACCGTTTATGGAGACCACAATCGCTTTGAAGAAACCTATTTCAGTCAATTCCCTGGTTATTATTTTAGTGGCGATGGAGCGCGTCGTGATGCTGACGGAGACTATTGGATAACTGGCCGAGTTGATGATGTATTAAATGTGTCTGGTCACCGTTTAGGGACGGCAGAAATTGAAACTGCAGCAACGATGGATCATTCAATTATTGAAACAGCAGTTGTTGGTTTTCCTCATGCCATTAAAGGGGAGGGCATTATGGTTTTTGCTATTCCATGTGCCCATGTAACCCATAGTGACAATGAATTAAAATCAATTATCAAACAAACTATCCGCGCCCAAATTGGACCCATAGCAAGTCCTGATGCCATTTATATTGTAAAAGGTTTGCCAAAAACACGTTCGGGTAAAATTATGCGTCGAATTTTACGCATGATTGCTAGGGATGAATTTGAAAAAATCGGTGATGTTAGTACTCTTGCAGACCCTAGTATTGTTGAGCACATTATCGAGGTTTTTAGTGCAAAAGAATGACAAAACTGTAGTAATTTTATTGACGGTTGGATTCTTTGCTATGCTGGCATTGGCATTTGCTTCAGTTCCTTTATACAGAGTTTTTTGTCAAAAAACAGGATTTGGTGGCACACCCAAGGTTAGCCGAGATGGTTCAACTCAAGTGATTAACCGGGAAATCACCGTACGGTTTGTCGCTAATACGCACCGTGATTTGCCATGGGAATTTTCACCACTACAACATACCATTCGTTTAAAAATTGGCGAAAATGGATTGGCGTATTACAAAGCTAAAAACCGTTCCAATAAACCTATTGTAGGGATGGCCACTTATAACATTTCTCCTGATGTTGCGGGGCAGTACTTTAACAAAGTGTTTTGTTTTTGTTTTGAACAGCAAAAACTAGATCCCGGAGAAACTATGGAAATGCCAGTACAGTTTTTTATTGATCCCGCTTTTGTCAATGATCCTCTGCTAAAAAGCGTGAATGAGATAACTCTTTCGTATTCTTTTTTTGTTTTTAAGAAACAATAGCCAAACCCTTTTTATAGGGACTAAAAATCCTGATTCCTATTTTATTTTCTAAAATTTTATTAAAATTATTTGGGACATTTAACGTATTGACCAATGCTATAAGTTTCGATCAAACTATCTATGTGAATAAAACAAACCAGAAATAACTTTTTCGCATAGGAGGATGCATGGGCATACAGGAATGGTCAGCCACAGATATTGAAAATGCACGTAGCTATTTTTTAGAAGGTTTAGCAATAAAAAGAATTGCAAAAGAACTGGGACGAACAACTACTGCCACGAATAAAGCACTGAGTCGGTTTGGAATACGTTTTGAGAAACCAAGAAAAAATTTTAGCGAATCTCATTCTACATATAAAAAAGAAAAAAGTTTGACGCCGGTTGCTATTGTGCCTTCTTTTGAACGTTATGCTTTACAAAAAGAATTTGAAAATTGGGTTAGCTTTTGGCAAGTGTGCCAATATTTAAGTAGCCAAAATATTTGTTTATACGAACTTTCAGCACCTAATATTGACCTGAAATGTCGACAATTTAAGGTTGGAACCAAAACATTGAATGCAGGGCAATTATTGGTAATTGCTAATAAAAGGCGCATAGAAGAAAATTTGAAAGCATTTTTTGTGAAAGGGTTATCATGGTAAAAGCAATTACAGTAAAACCTTCTTGCACACAACAAGCGCAAAGTTTGGCTCAAAGTATCATTAATGCAGCAAATGAGGGATGCTTGCTACATCAGTTATATGTGGATGAATACATTAATGAGTCACAATTTCAGGCAGGGTTGGCTTTTGCCAAGCTATATGGTTTAGCCATGAGAAGTTTTGGCATTCATAATCGTGTTCGAACAGCGAGTCAAAGCTGGGATCACCTTCATGGAATTTCTCATGATCTATTCAGCAGTCAAAGAATTGAAGGCTTGTGGCGTTATATTTTAAAAGCGTTAGATCCAACTTATCATGCTGGCATATCACTGCGAGATATTGCTTTTAATTTAGTGCTCACAAAAGATTACCCAAAACAATATGCCATTAAAGATGTTAAAAAAACTTTGTCATATTTACAAACTGTTTGGGAAACAATAGAAACTGGACCTTATAAAATGGGGTTATTCAAGTGTGAACAATTACCCAAGAATGTACGATTTCATTGAATCAAAGATCTTTTGTAAAGTGTATCTGGAATGATTGTTTCTATATTAATTCAATATTAACTTAACCTCAACTAAATATTAACTTAAATAAATTATTATTTCGGTAGCAGTACTTTTAAAGAATTAAAAGATGTTATTCAAAAGATGGTTTTTAGTTGGTATTTTGGTAACTCAGCAACTTATTGCTGCGCACCATCCTGGATATGTATTTGTTGATGATACTGCGTTACCTGCTTCTAAACGGTCTGAAAAAGACGAAATAGCTTCAGAAAAGGTAACGCAATCAACTGTTTGTTCATGTTTTGGCTTTTTGCATATTAACACATCTTTAATTGATGAAACAGAAAGAGAATATATTGAAATAGCCGAACCAAAAACGTCTAACATGCCAATAGCATGGAGAGGTAGAGATGACGTTTTTGATGATGCCAATGCACTAAAATACTTGCTTGAGAAATCAAAACTTTTAGGCAGTGTTTCTGTCATTAACAAAACTGAAGAAGCTGTAACAGTGGTAGTAAGTGGGCGTAATCAACTGCAAGAACATTCAAGAACAACATTTAAAATAAGTAAGGGCCACTATAGATGTTGTAATTTGTCTTTTTACGAGTCTATTGAGTTGGAAGGCTCTGCTCATGCTTTTCCTAATATTTTTTCACTGGATGAGCCTTTTGCAAAAACAAAATAGCAGAGGGAATTAACTAAAAATTATGATGAAAAAATATGCATAGGAGATTCTGTCTGCTAAAAAAGCATTGAATACAACAAGAATAAGTTCCTATGCAAGAC
>Ga0207938_1000074_pt1 | contig 15860 bp, 25 predicted proteins | sample LakMenEpi15Mar12_FD_150671 | JGI IMG/M metagenome (GOLD analysis project Ga0207938, IMG submission 150671) | Freshwater microbial communities from Lake Mendota, WI - 05MAR2012 deep hole epilimnion (SPAdes) | ecosystem: Environmental > Aquatic > Freshwater > Lake > Epilimnion/Euphotic zone ...
TTCATTGTTTAGGGGATTTTTAGTTTTGAATTATGAATGTGAATTTTCAATTAATTGGAAAATAATATCATTGCGTTGCATATCATTATAATAAGTTATAACAATTTCATTTCCATAAACATAAAAATCTTTTGGGTCGAGATTCTTATTAACCCATTTTAAGTTTTTAATGTTGTTTTCAATTCTAAACGATTTCATCTTTTAAGGTTTTGAGTTTTAAATATGGGCGGTTTTACCCGCCCGTTTGTTTTAGTTTTTTAATTCGTAATTTTTATCGAAAGCTCCAACAGTTATCCAAACGTAATGCGAAGGTTGGTTTCCATAATCGCCCGTTTCATAATATTTAGTTCCTTCGCTGGCAATTTCGTAAACCTTTGAAAGCAAAGCCGCCTGTTCTAAAGTGTAATTTTCTTTAATATAATATTCATTTACTTGCTTGTAAGCCGTTCCGAAATCTACATTCGAAGATAAAACCGCAATTCGAACGCCTGAATAATGTTCGCGCTTAATTGAAAATTTAACGTTTGGAAATTGAGCTTTTAAAGCCGTTCTGATTCCTTTCACTTGTTCTGTTGAAATGTAAGCCATTTTGTGTTTTTTTTAGGGGTTAAACTTTTACCGTTTTGGTATATTCAAAGATAGACTTTTTCTATCATATACAACACATCGCAAAAAATAATTTAAAAATAATTGTAAAGTGCTGAAAATGTGCGCGGTTAATTTCGTTTTGACTTAAAAAAAGCCCTAAAAAGGTTAGGTTTTCAGGGCTTCAAGTCGTTAAAATCGGCGTGTTTTGTTCATTCCGAATCAAAATCGGTTATATGGATTGTTAAAAATAACATCGAAACCGCCGCCGCAAATGTAAAGATTATAAATCCTAACATACAACCTCAAATAAGTGATGAATTATGTTCCCTTCGTGCTGGGATAAGGTCGCAACGTGCTTTAAAAAATAATCAGGATCCGAATTATTAAAAGGGCGTCCCGTTCCAATGTCCTGAAATATTCGAACCTCTGTTTCCTTTTCTTCCTGATTGCAAAGAAAGTAAACCGAAATAGTTTGATCCTTTTCGTTTATAATGGATGAAAGGAAAACCGAACCGCGCAATACATTTAACGTCCACCGCTGATCGTTTTGGGGTAAACTGTGTTTAATAATAACCTTGTTCATAGTTTCGAGATTTTCCACGCGTTAACCTTTGTAAAATACTTATCGTTATACTCGCGGCTTTCTAAATTAATCGAAACGCTCAATTTGTCATTTAGCTGAATTCCGTTTAATAGGTTTATTTTATCCCCAAACAAAGTAATCGAAACGGGTTTTGGATATTGTCCCTCTTGCTCAACTATTATATTTTGGCTTGACCATTCCCCGCCGTCTTTTTTTGCGCCCGATTCAATCGGTAAAATTTTAATTAGTGTTCCCTGAATTTCCATTTTATTAATTGGTTTTAGTTTTAAATTCGTAAATCGGCTTTTCCGTTTTAGTTTGGTTTACTTTTTTTTGCTTCCCGTTAAACTTTCTTTTATCAATTAGGGAATCTATTTTATCGCAAAGTTCATTATTCAATCGTTGGTACTTTGCCAAAATGGTTTTGAGATATTCAACGTTAAAAAATTCATTTTGCATTTTGGAATGTAAATCGGAAATCGTTTCGGCTTGTTCGCTTATTACGAAATTTAAATGCGCCCGGTGTTTCTTTAATTCCGCATTTTCTAAAAATAAATTGTTTTCCATTTTTGAGAGTTTTGAGTTTTTGTTTTTAAGGTATTTGTTTTGAATCGCCTGAACCGAAATTGTAATTGCGGCCCCGGAATAGATTAAAAAATTAAATAGTTCCATTATTGCGTTTTTGGTTTTTAAGTTTATTTAAAGCGTTAATAATTATTTCGGCGTAATCGTTTGAACAGTTACGAAAGCCGCTTTCGATATGGGAAATATATTTTCCGTTTTGTAAACCGATTGCTTTTCCTATTTCATCCTGTGTAACGTCTAATTCCCGCCTTAACTTTCTTATCTTCATTCCGTTTTCTGTTTTCATATATCGCCGTTTTTTCTCATATCGTAATAATAATCGGGGTCGGGTCCATCGTCCGAAGGGTCTTTATCTTCCAGCTCTAAAATCATTTCTTCGATTTCGTTTAAACTATCGATTGAAAGCAAGTAGGTAATATTTCGCCCCTTGTAAATTATTGAATGAAATTCAAATTCAATTGAATCGGGATGCGAAAATAAACCCGGTTGAAATTCGTAATTGTAATAAACCGTAATCATTCGGTCTTGAAAAATTATTGATCTGTTATTCATTTTTAAAAGTTGTTTTCGTTTAAGTTCTTTTGAAATATGCACGTTAAGAGTTCCAACGGGAACGCGGAATTTTTTAGAAATTGAATCAACTGTTTCGCTCCCTTGCTTTTTAAAATAGTATTTAACCGCGTTTGCAAGCTCTTTTATATCGTATCTAATTGGCTGCATAAAAACGCTCATAAATTACCCGCGCGTTCGTTAAATCGCTCAGGGCTTCGATTAAATTATTTGCTTCGGTTCTTTGCTCGCTGGTTAAATAATCAACTTGCATTAATTGAAACAATTGATTTTTGTAATTTTCAATTATTAAATCTAAGGTTTTGTTTTTCATTTGATCGGGGTTTAAAGGGCGGTTATTAGCCGCCCGATTTATTTTAGTTTGCTTTATCTAATTCCGTTGCATTCATAATTGAAACAATGAAATCTAAATCTAAATTCAACATTGATGAAAGTTTGTTGCAAATCGCAAAAATTGTTTGTGGATCGCAAATTCCGTTTCTTAAAATTGAAACTTTTGCTTCAGTTACTAAATCGCAAGCAAATTGCGCCGCTTGGCTGCTTGTCATTGTTGGGGAAAGTAATTCAGTCATTGTGTAGGGGTTTGTTTTTGTTTCAACAAAGATAGAATAATTCTATCTAATAAACCAAATTTATTTTTAAAATAATTGCATTTTGTTCTATAACCCTTGTAAATATTGAGAAAATTATTTTGCCGAAGCAAGCCCGAAACCTAATAAAGCCCCGAAAGCGATTTTAAAGCCCGTCGTTTCGAACCATTTTTTACGGTCCTTAATATAAATATTTGTCATTCCTTGCAATTGAATGTTAGGATTGTCGATATGAAGACGAACAACCATATCGGATTTTTTAAACAAACGATTAATAAGGCCGTTTCGCAGCGTGTCCCCAACTGAATAGGTAAATTGTGCGGGCGCAATTAAAGAATCTATTAGAAGCGTTCCCGCGGCGTTTATTTGCCCGTCTATTTTAAACCAACGTTCGCCCTTTGAAAATGAAACAGGAACCCGAAGGTAATTAAGCGAATCAATTTTTTCAGTTTCGGAAATCGGTATTTCAGTTTTTATAACGTACCGGGTTTTAAATTGTATTATCTCTTTCGGGTTTCTTATCTTCATTACCCGGAGCGCGAAAATTTCTTGTTCGTTTTTTTGGATTTCCGCGCTTTTAATTTTTATTACTAAATTTTGCGAATAAATAAAGCTGGAATCCTGCAACTTCGTTTTTTTAAAATCGTTTATTTCGGAATCTTGTTTTTTTAGTTCGGAAATATATTCGCGGTTTAAACTACAACTGCGAAACAATAACAGAATTAAAATAAAACAAGCGATCAAAACGAAATTAATTCCTTTATACATTGACTTGAGTTATTAATAAAAGTTGCATCCAAAATTTACCGAAATCGTTTTTATTTCGAAGGTTGTTTTCCAAAACATTTTTTGCAAAACTTAAAGGCATTTCCTTTTCGATTACATAATTAGAAACAACCATTATTAATCTTTCGTCCGCTTCGGAATCGTTTTTCGGTAAATATGTTTCAAGCTCCATTATACTAAATTTGCCGCGTGGCTTTTTTAACTAAGTTATGAATTGATTTATCGAGCTGCTCAACTGATAGGTTGACCATTTCGAGCAATTTAACACTTTCTTCGTCAGTTTGCGAATAATCCGTTTCAATTAACATTTTAACAAGCCCCGCAATACTCGTTAATGGTTGGCGTAATTCGTGCGAAAGCATAAAGCGAAAATCCTCCAAAAGTTGCTTTTGTTTTTCGTATTCGTGGCTCGTTATACTTGTTACATCGGTAATAGGTAACCCGACAAAATGCAAGGAATTTAAAATAAAATAAATGTTCCAAAGATTCCAGCGCATCGACCCGTTTTTTTGTTTTGTTTTCGCATAAAAACGAATCGGTAACGGTGCGCGGTCCTTTGCTCTTTTAACGGATTCGGAAAACTCGCTAAAATCGGAATCGTCCGAAATCATTTCGGAAACGTTTTTCGGTTTTATGTGGCTGCTATATTCTTTGAACAAATCATTACTCCCCACAATAACCCCGTTTTCATCGGTTACTACGTAAAATAAATCGATTGAATTTGTTAAAATATACCTTGCAGACATTAAACTAAAAATAAAGCCGCAAAGTAAATTAATAAACGATTAATTGTTTATGATTTCAATGCAAAGTTAATTTTCGAAAACATTGTAAACCACGAAGTAAAAGAGTTTAACAAATAAACCATAGTGCAAATAAGCATAAAACCGAATTCAACACCCATACAAACCTCGTTTAAGTCGTTTTTAACGCTTATCGTTTCTTTTTGGGGATGTAATACTATTAATTCGTTTGCGCTTCGTGTATCGCCTTGTTTTAAGTATTGCAAATCATTCAGATTTAATGTATCGCTAAACCGAATTATTACTTTCGGAATTTCGAAATTATAATTAACGGCGGTTGTTTCCTTTTCAGCAAAAAATATTTGCCCATTATCCGAAATGAAATAATCATTTTTTAAATCAAAACTTTGATTCGAATAAATATTGTCTAAATCCGAAATCGAACCCAGCGCAATATCTGAAAAGTGATAAGACAAAAGCGTATCGTTAGAAATTTGAACTATTGAATCGCGCGTTTCCTTAATCATTGTTAACCCCCTTTTCTTTTGGTTTCCAAACCCATTTTAAAGTAATTACCGCCCCGATAATATACGCGAATGTTTCTTTATCAATTTGCTTTAAAAAGAATAACCAAAAGCCCGTTATAATTGCCATAGAACCTATGCAATAGTTCCAGTATTCAAAAACAATATTTAAAACATTTCGGATTTTTCGCGGCTCAATCATTTCGAACAATTTTAAATTGAGTATTTCCTGAAACCGAACGCCCTGATAAATCAAAATAACTTTTAATAGTTTCTTTTTTATTTCTGCATTCGAAATAAGCAATTTCCGAAACCGTCGCGTTTCCGTTTAAATCAATTTCGCGAATCGCCAAATAATTAATTCCGTTATCGAAATTATTTGTTTGAATATTATAAACGCTTTCGCTGGAATTGTTTTCTATTTGTGGCTGGATAATTTCAGCAACGTTCCAACTAATTAAATCTTTCGAAATTATAAGCTCGAACCGATCCGTGTTTGTATTCGAACACGTTTTAAATTCAACATTTAAAAATTCCGCACCCATTACCGCAGAAAGCCCGCAGAAATCAACCGCTAAAGGTGAAATGATTAAAGCATAAGGGCAAAAATTATCAACTAATTCGGACGAAATATCGTAACAAATTACAACGCTATCAATTCCCGAATCGATTAAATTTCCGTAACCAATAAAAATACAATCCGAATTATATTGTCGAATTTCATTTATTATTAACGGGCTGCCAAACGGGCTTGAATAACTAAAACGCGCTTGTTGAGTTGCTAAAATCTGTTTAACCTTGACGCAAATTGTAGTGTCGGTAATATTTGCCGAAATACATTGACCCGTGTTGTTTAATGAATTAAACGAAGGGAACCCCCAAAATGATTTCACAACTTTTGCCGAATCGCATTGAGCGTTTCCGTAGTTTACAAAAGTTAAAATGGCGAATAAAGTAATTAGGTTTTTCATATACCCGTTTACGAACTTAATCGCATTCGGGTTTATTACTTTTTCAATTTAAAATTACATAAAGTAAAGTTTCGATTCGGCTTTTCTTCGGTCAATTAATCCCTTTGATTTTTTGCCGCCTGAATTAACCCATTTATTAAACTCTAATTGAATTGCTTTATCGTTTGGATTTACTTTCGCTTTCTTTAATAAAGTTGAAGCAGCAAACGCGTTTGGTCCAATATTATAAACAAAACAAACCAGCGCGTCGAATTGATTTTGATTTAAAGTAATATTATAAAATAAACCGTTTATTGTGCTTTCAAAACTTTGCAAAGTAACTTTTAAAAGTTCTTCGGCGGCTTTTTTATCTTTTAATTTATCTCCCATTTTAACGGGGGTTTTATCAGCGTAAAAGGTCGAACCGAAACCAATTGTAGCAACATTCGACGTACATAAATAAGCGTTTAATTTCAAGCCCTCAAAACCTTTTAATAAATCTATTCCAGCTTGACTAATTTTCATTTAAGTAAATGTTTAAATCATTAAAATTATTAAATGTAATACCGTTAAAAGTAAATTCATTTAATTGAATTAAATAAGTACCTGAAATTGTATTTACATGAACCGAAATTTCATCCACATTTTCAACATCAATTAATTCGGAAATAATTATTTCATCTGAATAAATACGAATTGTTTTATTTTCAATTTCAATGTTTTTCATAACCTTTCAATAGCGAATAATGATCCAAAATTTACATCTAAAGCTGAACTATTTTGAATGGCAAAAACGAAGTATCTGTTTAAAGTCCAATTTATTACTAATGAAGAAACGGGGAATGTATCGTTTCCTAAATCTTGCGGTAAATTTGCATTTGTTCTAATTACTTCGGTTAAAATTGTCGCGCTTTTAATTGCAATATGACGTTGCATTTGATTATAAACGCCCGTTAATCCAGCAGGGGCATAAAAAGCAATTAATATAGGCGTTCCTAATAAATCAGCCGTTGCATTAACATAGATTCTTAATGTTTGCGAACCTAATGCGCCCGTTTTACGTGTACGAAATAAAACTCTTAAAACATCGCCCGCAATAAATGTATTTGCTGCAATTAATTGAGTATAAACCGCAGTATTTGTATTAGCTGAATAACTCGGTGAATCAAGCCCGGACTTAAAAGCGGGTGTAATTCCTAACGCTTGAGCAATCGGTTTATTTTTCCATAATTGGGACAAACTTTCATAGATTAACGCTTCATTATTTTGAGGCGAAGTAATGGAAACATCGTGTAAACTTTCTATTTCTAAAACTTCAGCAATTTTAAAAATAATTCGCCCAAAATTTGGATGCGCGCGCGCACAAAAACCGATAAAAATTTCATAATTTGGATGCGCTGGAATAGTAGATGTAATTCCACCCGCAACGGTTGAAGATAAATAAAGTAAATCCCCCGCAGAAAAAGCCGAAGTATCTAAATCGTGTGCGCTTCCCGAAACCGCTACAAAGCCGTCCGAATTATTTGAAATATTCGCAGTTACCCAACCAATTGTTTTTTTTGAATTAACATTATTTGCTTGAGCAAGAACCGCATTCGGTCGGTTTCCCGTTGCACCCGATAAATAAACTATTTGCCCCTTTGTTAATGTTACGCCCGTCGAATTTCGAACGGTAATTTGCACCGTTTCCGCTTTGTCTACATTCCCGTCATTGTCCGTATCGTAAACGGATTTAAACATATCCCCGCCGCCCGGTGCCGAAGTATTAACCCATTTCGACAAAGCCGAATCATAAATTAAAACTTCTCCATTTGCAACCGAAGTTATTTCAACATCCGTTAAATCTTCTAAAGCCGTTGCACCGCCACCCGTTCCGAAATCGCCTAATAAAACATTTAATTCATTCAGGAAATCAACGCCCGAAACAGGAAAAACCGAAGTAGCCCCGTTAATTAGTTCGACTTCATTAAAATTAATTTCAATGTTTCTTCGATTTATAAAAGTTATTCGAACGATATCGCCCAAATTAAACAACCGCAAACCGTCTTTTAAAACATTGTAATTATTTGTCAAATCGTTTCTTAAATCGACTATTTCAATTCGACCGCCCGCGTTTGTTATTGTAACGTCCATTTAGAATCTGTTTCTATTGAAAATACTTCTATTGCCACGAACCGAACCCAAATAAGCCGTTCCCGTTTTGTTTATTCGCCCGCGAAAATTGCAGCTTGTTTCCCATTCGGGGTATGTTTCCGAATTATCGTTTAAGAAATCAATTAACCTTTTTGCGTATTCCTGAGCGGAACCGCGCGCCGCTTGAATAGTTCGCTGCAAAGTTGGTTCGGGTACTAAATCGCTAAAATCGGTTTTCTTTGAAACAACCCCGTAAGCGGTAACCGTTGTTTGATTTTGCGAAAGTAAACGAGCGTAAGCCGAATAACAAAGAAACCCCGCGTATTCGTTTTTCAATTCAGGATAAAAATAAGTTGCTGGGAATGTAGGCGGGTCAACTTCGGTAAAAAGTTTTAAATATAAATCCTTTCCAAGTAATTCGTAAAGGTCCATTTCCTGTGCTTCTAAAATATACGGATCTAAACGCGCATCTGAAACATTATCGGAAATAGCCCGAAACAATTGAATATCTGAAACCGAAATTAATTTAATTGTTTGCATTTTTTCTAAATGGATTTAAAATTTGTTCGATTTGCTCATTCGATAAAATTGGAAACGAAGCCCCGATAATTGCTTTTGCAGTTTCAAAAGGATAAACACCGTTTGCAACGTTCGTTAATATATCGGTTAATAAATTGATTTGAACGCGATTTAATGCGTTTTGCGGCGTTTTAATATCCGTTTCGATATTCTGTATTGAATTATTATTTTGAGCCGTTAAAACGGGCGTTTCAATATTTGCCCCCGTGTTTAATTGTAAAGGCAAAATCGAAACGGGCTTCCCAATCAATCGCGAAAATTGTTCTTCGAAAACTATTCTATCCGGTTCGGTTTCGGAATTATAAATAATATACGCTTCGATTAATTCGTTTGATGTGGCTAAACTTCCCGGTTGAAGAACACCCGCCAAAATATTAGGAATCGCAAAACATTTAACAATTGCCTGTTCTACCGATTTTTCGTGATATTCGAAACGATTATCAACGCCCGAACCCGCGTTAAAAGGTGTAAAAGTTGGGGCAGTTTGTCCCGGCTCGACCTCAACGTACATTATATTTCCAGCTCCGTCCGCACCTTGAAATTCGGTTAAAATTTGTTGTTTTTCAAAACGTATTTTTTCAGATTCCGAAACCCCGTAATCGATATACATTCCCGAACTTGTAAAAGACGTTCGAATGTTTTTATTTTTATAAAGTTTCGCTTGATAATCTGTTTCGATGTCCTCAGCTACGGGGTCGGCTAAACCTACGGGGTAAGCATTAAAACCCGCTTGCGAATACCAAAGAACTTGACCGGGATATTTTGCCGCTTTTTCTGCATAGTTTAAACCCTCCATTTCGTTTATTTCTTCGATTACTTTCGAAGGATCAAAGCGGTTTAAATAAACAATATCCCCGCGATTAAACTTTGCTATTTGGCTGGAACCGTCCCAATTATTATAATATGCGATTTGACCATTTAAAGCTAAACGCGTATCCTGAAAAGGCATATAATTTCTTTCGATAATTTGCCCCAAACCGTTGTATTTTACGTGAACCGCAAAACCATATAACGCCGCGTAATCATTCGCGCAAAGGTTCAATAGTTTATCCATTGTAACCCCGTTGCGATTCGTTACCGATTTATAAATTAATGGATCGGAAAAACCGCGTCCAACTATAAACCGACGAAAACGATTTACGCAACGTGTCGCAACACCTGAACACGCAATTAAATCGACCATTCTTTGCGGGTACGAATTATCCGAATCCCAACCCAATATTTTTTCCTGTTTTAACGAAGTTATAATTAATCGTTTATTACTTCGCGGTATTGTTATTCGGCTCCCGTGTTCCATTTTGAAAATAGTAATTTAATTAATTTGTTTTTTTTGGTAAACGCCCGCCCCTTTTTTTTGTAATCTTTGAAAGTTTCGGAGCTTCAAATTTACTTGAATCAATGTGAGTTTCTTCGATTACTTCGGGCGTTGTTTCTTCGGGTAAAGTTTCCAAAACCTTTTCCGCTTTTGCTGGCTTTTCAATCAATTGAAAAAACTTTGAAAATTGCGGGTTAAGTTTTAAAATTGCTTCTATTTTTTCATCCGTTGCGTTTTCGGGTGTAATCGTATCGGGGCTGCCAAACATTCTAAAACGTGTTGTAAGCATTTTATATTTCTTTAAATTTCCCATTTCTTTTTTATTAGTTTTTTTAAATTCAGAATTCAAATTTACTGAATTATCCCAACCCTCGCCCAATGTCGATATTTTCTTTAATTCAAAGTAAGCATCGACCGCACATTGAAAACACCGTGCGCCGCGTGGTTCGCGCCCTGTAACCGCTTTATAAATTACAAAAACCCTTTGCATTGCATCCCCTTTTCGAGAATGTAGCAAAGGGCTTTTCAATTCGTCCAGCTCCGAAATTAGCTGGCTTAAAATCATAGTGTAAACAAAGATTCCAAAAATGCTTTTGTAGTTGCGTAACTTGTATCAAACAAAGTTGCTGGCAAATACGGTTCTTTGATTTGCTCCGAAGAACTCAATGTAATCGTATAAGCACCTTGAGTTTCCGCATCGTTTACAACACGCGTTAAAACGTTAATTGTTAAACCTGAACGCAACCCGTAGATTTCGAAAGGAACTTCCCCGCTCGAACCTTTGAAATTGTTTTCAACGATTGCAACCATTTTAACATTTGTCATATATTCCAACTGTTGTTTAATATCGCTTGCATTATCGAAAACTCTGAAAATACATTCGTGATTAAACGTGTTTGAATAACGGGCCTTTACTAATGAAGCCGTCGGATCGATTGAGTTATTTTTCCCCTCAACTCTATAAAGAAATGCGCCCGCTTCTAAAGTAAAACTTTCGATTAAATTCGGGTTTGCAATATCTTCTACAATCGTAGCTATATCAGCGAAATTCACTAAATATAACATATCTTTTACACCCGCCGAAATGGGCTTGGTGCAATCTAAAAAAATGTCGGCATTTATACCGGGACAACTTACGCTTGGCATAGTTTTATTTTTTTTATTTGTGAATAAAAAGCGGGGAAATTAACTTTCCCCGCGAATTAATTTTAGTAAGCAACTTGAATTAAATCATCTTGCAAAAGTTTTGCGTCAACGCGATACTTTCCTTTAAAATTATTTAGTTCGGTATCTTCCGAATAATAAACTTTAAAACTTTCCGCATCCGCTAAACGATCGCTACCTACTGCCAAATTCATTTTTGTTGTAAGTAAAGCGCGGTGCGGTAAATCGTAAGTCGTTCCATTATCGAAATCCGCCTGAATTGTACGATCCCAAAAATCCATTCCGTAAATAGTTACGTTGCGATAACGCAAAGTTGAATAACCATTTTCAATACGAATAAATGAAGCATCGTTTCCTTGACCTTCCAAATAAGCTGCGTAGTTTTCTAAAAGCGTAGTAGTACAAATGATAATTTTATCGGGCGCGCTTTTTAAACGTGAATCGGCTCCAGCCATTAAACGTTGAAAAGTTGTAAATGCTCTTGTATTTAGTAAAGATAACTGAGCTATTTTTGTTACCCCAGCATTTTCTATAATTGGAACATAACGCGCAGGTGTTGCAGCAACAACCGCGAAAATTTGTTTCCACAAACCGTCGATAATATCGTAATCAGTTAAAGAAACGCCGTTTTTAATAACACCGCCGCCGCTTACATTATCCGCTAACTTATCGTTAAACCAAATAATGCGAAGTAAATCTTCCTGAGCCGCCGCAGTCATACGTTCAACCACAAATGAAGCGATTGTAGTTCCCGTTACGTCCGAACGATCCATTCCTAATTTTTGAGCATAAACCCAAAAAGAATTTAATAAATCTTCGGCGCAAAGTTGTAACCAAATTTTAAGGTTTTCAGGTTCCCAAAACTTTTCAGTCATTGGAATATTTTTCGCGGAAACACCCGAACCGCAACCCGCGTCTTTTTTGGTAATTTTTGATAAAGTACCTAAAAACGGAATTTGTTTTTTCGTAACGATTCCATCATAAACCGTCATTAAATCTGCAACCGCTGGATTTTCAAAAATACTTTCTATTACTGCTTCGCCTATGTCACGAGCTTCTTGACCGTTGAAGGTCAAATCTGAAGGATCTAAAATCATTTTTTTATTTATTTAAAAGTTAATTAAATTGAATTAGTTTTTTGCTCTTTGGTTTGGTTTGATTGCGCTTTTATCGAAAGACGAAACCGCTTTTGTTTTCGAAGCACCTTCGGCGCGTCCCGGTCCCGTTTGAACTGTTCTTTGTGCTTTTGCGCTTGGTGTAAATTCGCCCGTAATATTTGAAAGGTTTGCGATAATCGGTTGAACTTCGGCTAAAGCCGTTTCAAGTTCCGAAATACGCGCTTGCATTTCTTCGATTGATTGCGCTGCAACGGGGTTAATTTCCGTAATAATACCCGCAACCGTTACGATTACCATTCCTGAATCCAACGTGTGCGCCGCGTCGGGTGCTGGTTCGCCTGTTTCAGCAATGAAAACCGCCATTCCTACGGCTGGCTCGCTTTCTTCGGTGTCAATAAATAACGCGGTCCCGTCCTCTAAAAAGGCATCGAGATTTTTAACCGCTTCGCCTGATAGGGCTTTTAAAGCGCGTTTTGCAATCGCTTTAAAGTTTTGTAAATTAAAGTTTGGCTTGTTCATTTTTGAGTTAATTAAATTATTGTTTGAATTGTTTTCGTTATATAATGCGACCGCTTTCATTGTATCAATTACCTCAGTCGCAAAACCCATTTTAACCGCTTCGCTCGCGGAATAATAAGTTTCTATTTTCATCCATTGTAAAATTTCGGAAATATCAATTCCGATTTTTTTAGAATAGAATTTTGCTAACATTTTTTCTTCCTCCTTTAGCATCGAAGCGTATTTTTGCATCGAAGCCGCATCCCCTTCATTCGCGCCCCACGGGTTATGAATCATAAATTCGGAATTGCTGGTAATCTTTCGAACGGGAGCCGCTAAAAAAATAACCGTTGCAATTGATTTACATTCGCCCTCTGCAATTGTTTCAAGATTAAAACCTAATTGTTTGGATTGAGATACTAAGTAATCGTAAATCGCGTAACCCTCCGAAACAAAACCGCCCGGCGAATGAATATGAGCCGTTACCGTTTCCCCTGAATGTACCGCGCCCATTTGTTCAATAACATTTTTTAAAAAAACGTCTTGCCCTATTACGCCGTATAAATAAATATGGTGGTTCATTTGTCAAAAGTATTTTATTAAGTAAATTAAAAGTTTATCATTAAGATTGTAAATCATTTTTCGCTAATCCATTTTAACGCTCTATAAATAGTTTGGATTCCGCATTGATATTTTTGCGCCGCGTTATAAATCGCATCCATTCGAGATTGTCCTATCTTTTGGAACGTGTCAACATCGAAATAAATGTTTCTGTATTTAATTGCAAACGGTTCTATTAATCCAGCTTTGTAAAGTGAAATTATTTCGCCCGAATCGCTCAAACGTTTTATAATTTCTAATCGAGTCTCCTGTTTAGATTGTTCCATTTACGCGGACCTCCGAATAATCGGATTGTTTTTTATTAATATCCGTAACCCTTACAATTGGAGAAATGCCCGAAATAGCCGAAATAAGGCGTTCAGTTGAATCATTTGTTGCCGTTGGGATACTTGCCCCGCCGAAATTAATAACGCCCGTTGCGAAGCGATTTCGAGTATTGAGAAATTCTAATAAGCCCGGATAATTTGCTTGAGCGAAATTAGTTCCGCTGGCAGTAATAACCGATTCGCCTTTTGAAAGGCGCGCGGGGATCGAATCGCTTGTTTCGGTTCCGGGTCCGTTTAAGTCAATAACACCGCCCGCAAAGCCCGGAGCCGCTGGCGGTTTCTGTGAACGAATCGCTGCAATTTGCGCGGCGGTTGTAGCTCCCACAATTATGGCAGCAATCGCACCCGCAATGGGTCCAAGTTGAAACGCCTGAATAATACCCTGAGCCGCACCGATTAACGCCTGTGCAATCTGAAACGCCTTTTGTGTTTCGAATTCTTTTTTTGCTACTTCGTAACGATCTTTAGCCGCTTTTCTTTCAATATCTTTTATTCGTTTGGCTTTTTCCGCTTCGTTTAAAGTTGAATTATTAATTGCTTCAATTTCGGCTTGTTGGTTTGCATCAATAGCGTTTTTTTGTGCTTCAAATCGTAAATTAACTATGTCTTGAACTTTTGATAATCCATCGCTAACCGCTTGAATTGCTTTTTCCGCTTCTTTAATTCCTTCGGGTGAAAGCCCTAACGATTCGCCGAATGTAGGTTCGTCGGGTTTAACTTCGCCTAATCCTTTTCGCGCCGCTGCTAAAGCCGTTTGAACGGCTTCAATTCCTTGCAATTCCGTTTTAGTAATTAACCCATCCTTTCCAGCAAATTGAGCCGTTAACGCTAATTGTTGTTCTAAACTTTTAATTTGTATTTCAAGTTTTGCGGCTTGCTTTTCGGCTTCGGTTTGCGTGCTTAAATCAACGGCGTCCTGATCTAATTTTAATTGCGCGTTTAATGAAGCGACTTGATTGTTAAAATCTTCGGCGGCGAAACCATCTTTAATTTTTTGAATTTCCGATTGTTTTATTTTTTCTATTTGCGCTTCGGTAAATCCTTGAGCAATTAACGCCGTTTCCTTTTGTTTAAACGAGTTTTCCTGAATCGATAATCTATTTGCTAAAGAATCTTCTTCAATTGCTAATAATTGAGCTTCGACCGCCAGCGCGTTATCAATTACCTTTTGCCCTTTTTCTTTTTCGGCTTTTGCTAAATCTTCGTCAAATTTTAATAATGCGGTTTGTTTTTTGGCTTCGATTTCAGCGCGTAATTTAATTTCTTTTTCCCCGTTCCCGATTAATACGGCGGCTTTGTCGTCAAAACTTTTGGATAATTTTTGCCGTTCGTTTAAATTGAATTCGTTTTCGAGAGAAGCTAAATTTTCAGCGTATTTTTTACGTTCTGCAATTGCTTTTTCATTTGCCTTTTTATTTTCTTCGGCTATCTTTTCATTTTTTACGCGTTCCGTTTCGATTTCTTTTGCGGCGGTTTCGGTTTTTGAATCTAAAACTTTGCCCTGTAAATCCTGAATTTCGCGGCTTAATGCAATTTGATCCTTTGCGCTGGCTTTTGCCGCAACCGCTAAAGCTAATTGAGCTTGTAATTGTCCGATCAATTTGTTTGTTGATTCCTCGAAACTTTTTGCTTTCAATTTTTCGAGTTCAACGGTACTTTTTCCAGCCGCCGCAACTAACTTTATTTCCCGATCGTAAGTTGAACCCACAATGGACGAATAACGTTCGTAAGCATCCCGCGCTTGTTCGATTGCAACCGCTTGTTTTTTATATTGTTCGGCTGCTAAACTTGCCGCGCGTGTTTGTTCGGTTGTTAATCCTAGAAAATCCGTTACCGCGTTTTTAATATCGTCAAAATAAACAATTAACGCCGCAATTCCCGCAATTAATAACGCAACACCACCCGTAGCAATAGCCCACGCCGTACCCGAAGCAACCCCGAACGCCGTTGTTATTCCAGTTAGAACAGTAGTACCAAAAGCTAAAATAGCATTTCCAGCTATTAAACTTTTTTGTGCAATTGCCGCAAAAGTATCTGCGATTGCGCCCTTTTCTTTTACAATGTTTGCGATTTGTTGACCGATTGCAAGCGATTTAACGCTGGCTGCCATTGCTTCGGTAACGTTTTTATTTTCGCCGAATGCAAGCGTAACTAATTGCGAAGCCGAAGCCGCCGCGCCCGCCGTTG
>Ga0207938_1000075_pt1 | contig 15616 bp, 19 predicted proteins | sample LakMenEpi15Mar12_FD_150671 | JGI IMG/M metagenome (GOLD analysis project Ga0207938, IMG submission 150671) | Freshwater microbial communities from Lake Mendota, WI - 05MAR2012 deep hole epilimnion (SPAdes) | ecosystem: Environmental > Aquatic > Freshwater > Lake > Epilimnion/Euphotic zone ...
TTTAAGGATTAAGAGCAAATTCTTTATAGTCTGTTGTGCCAGACTTTCGCATAAGGCTTGGATTTGTGGTGAATCCTTTGATCCAATCAAACTGTGCCATTTTTTCAATGACTCTTAAATCTGCCCCATCAACATAAAGTTGAACTTTTAAACTCGCTTGCATGAAATTCTTACTTTTTAACTTGGCTAAGTCAGAGACTAACATAACTGAAGAATTATTAAAATTGGTGAAGAAGCTGGAATGTCAGAATGAAAGAAAATGAGAGGAATAACCCTCTCATTTTTTAAATTTAAGTATCAGGTTATTAATAGGTGAGCCTTCTCCAGATTGTTCAACTAGTTCAAAACCATCCTTGTTTTTTTCGTAGATCCCGCCGTCTACAGTAGTATCTGCCTCTTGATTGGATCCGGTAATAAGAACTCCCTTACTATTTAATCCTTCATGAATATGTTTCAATATTTTAAAAAACTCATCTTCAGAAAAGTAAGAAGGATTTAAAACATTCATGGCGCGAATAACGTGAACAGGTTTACTGAAGGGGGTTAATAAGTCATGTTGCCGCAGCTGAAATCTTGGGTCTGTTTTTGCTGTATTCAAAACTTTTGGTGCAAAAAGCATTAACTCTCGTGCCTGAATTTTTTTTAGCTTATATTTTTTAACCATAGGAACGGCAACAAAAAATTGTACTAACAGTCTAACTAAGTGATTAATGGGGTAATGTCTTATGCTGTCGCGTTTTATTACATTAAAAACAAAAGGTGGAAAAAGAATTTCTAATATTTTTCCTGTGTGACTTAGTGTTATTTTGTAGTTTTTGTTTTGAATAACGTAAACAGCTGGATTGTAATCAGAAGCAGTATATTGAATATTTGGGAAAATTAAGAAAATTTTTTCAAAGAAATCTAGCGCAGTTCTTCCATTGCTCACACCGACGTCATGAAATGTGAGTAGTTCATTTTCTTTAAAAATAGTTTTTAACAGTGTTAAGACTTTCGCATCAAATTCTTCAAAACGTTTTTGATATGTGCGTTTGTAGGCGCCTCTTTCATCAGAAAACAGAAGTAATATGAGTTCAGCAAGTTCATCAGCATTTGGTTCTTTGGTAATTTGATCATACAGCGTAATTGATATTTTTTTATCTTTATCAATTAGGTTTTTAAAACCGGCTTTATTTTTAAGTTGCTCTTTTTTATATATGCCGAATTTAAGCATTCTGATTCTCTTGAAATGGATTAATTGCTGAATTTTTATTTAAGTCAGAGACTAACACAACTGAAGAATTATTAAAATTGTTGTGGAAGTTGGAATGTCAGAATGAAAGAAAATGAGAGGAATAACCCTCTCATTTATTAGATGTATTGAATTTTCTTAATATCGTAGCCTTTGCCGCCGTTTGGAGTCACCACTTCAACAGAAGTATTTACAGTTTTTCCAATAAGCGCACGCGCTAAAGGCGATGTGATTGATAGCAAACCTTTTTTAATGTCTGATTCATCGCTGCCAACAATTTGGTAGGTTACGATCTCATCGCTATCATCGTCATGCAATGTTACGGTTGCGCCAAATTTAACATGATCACCTGTGATTTTTGAAGGTTCAATAACATCTGCGCGTGTTACTTTATCTTCTAATTCAGATATTCTGCCTTCAATGAAGCCTTGTCGTTCGCGTGCTGCATGATATTCAGCATTTTCAGAAAGATCACCATGTTCGCGTGCATCTGCAATAGCTTTAATAACAGAAGGGCGTTCTATATTCTTTAGATGAGTTAATTCTTGCTCAAGGGCGATATATCCTTGTTGTGTCATTGGTATTTTCTTTTCCATGGCAACCCTATTTTTGGCCTGTATAAGTTAAAATTATAGCAGAAATACCCCTGTATAATTAAGATATAATTTTTATTTTTCAGGCGTTAATATCTTTTTATGGCATAAATGCAACAATTTTAAATTTACTTTTTGCGTTTTACATAAGGTACGGGGCTTGTTACCCAATCGCTCATCTCAAACTCTTCATTGGGTAAAAGTAAGGCTGCATACACCGCTGCATTTTCAAGAACGCGGTTTACGTAATTTCGGGTTTCGCCAAAGGGTATGCTTTCTACCCAATTGATCCAGTCACCTGTTTCTCTGGGGTCACCAAACATTTTTATCCATTTATTGGCGTTAGAATCTCCAGCATTGTATGCAGCAAGGGCCAGAACAAGATGCCCATTATATTTATCCAAATGCTCAAGCAAATGAGTGGTTCCCAGGGTTACGTTCACTCGCCTGTCGTGAACCCCACCAGATACACGATTTAAACCATAGCGAGATGCTAATTTTCGCATCGCACTAGCTGTTGAATCAATTAACTGCATTAACCCCTTAGCTTTTGCCGTACTGACTGCAGATTCACTAAAGTTACTTTCTTGTCGGATAATTCCATGGGCGAAGCACTGAATAAGTGGCGGAAGCTTTGTAAAAATATCATTACGTAAGCGTTCATCAAGCATGGGGTAGCCAAATTTGGTAATAACAGTTCCAAGGTATTGGGCTTTTTTTGCAACAAACACAGCAAGGTAAGTTCCGCCTAGTTCATGAGCAAATTCAGTAATTAATATTTGTTCCCCAGGTACAGTTAATTGGCTAGCGGCAAAGCTTAACAAGGTTAGCTGCAAATCAACGGGAAGATGTTCGCCGTAGGCTTTTAAGCACTTTACAATAAAGCGATTATTGAAAGTTTCTTCTGCTTCTTCTGAAACCATTTTATGTTTTTCAAGGTCTAGGGCATGATTTTCTTCGCCCATAGCTTTTAACCGCGACAACGCAATTTGACCATAAAATGTTCCTGGCAAAACTGATGCTTTTTTGTAAAATTCTTTTGCTCGATCATTTTCGTTTGCGGAAGTAAGTGCTTCAGCTGCCCAAAATGCCATACGAGCTTTACTAACAGGCATGTTTACGCATCCGTGAAGGTCAATAAAGCGATTAACAGCTTTATCTTTTTTATTTATTTTTGTAAGTTCTATCCAGCCTAGCAGCCATTCCGCATTGGCAAAGGCTTCTCCTTTTTTAAGTTTATGACCAAGCACAATCTTGTAGGCTCCGTTCCAATTTCCTTCCTCTGTCATTCGGCGTGCTAAAATGTGTCGTTCATTCCACCAGGTTAAGGGGGATTCTTTTTCAGCTTTGGGGTCAAGTGATCCTAAAAGCGCAATGGCTTCATCTGTTTTATATGCTTTCCTATACCAACGAACCACATCAAGCAAAACATCTGGATTTTTCTTATAACTTGCCAGCGCTGTAGCTACGGTTTTTTTTGTAGCTGAATTATTTTTTTGAATATTCAAGCGAAGCTGTGCGATTTTTTTAGCCGCAATGTCTACATATCGTAAAAAGTGCTGAACGTGTTCGTGTTTTTCTTGTGAAAGCAGGGCATCAAGTTTGCTATTGAAATCTGCTTTTTTTAAGAACGGCTTTGCAATCTGGATAAGCTCATCCATTTCAGTTTTGCTAAAGTCTAATTCTAGCCAGTATTTTTGTACAATTTCGCTAATGCGATCATGGTGATTAGTTTCTAATAGTGCTTTTACGTAGGCAATTAATCCTTTGGATGTTAGTACGGGGTTAAATTCAAAATACTTTATAACTTTTTGTTGTGAATCAACCCTGTGATAAGCTGCTTCTTCTGCACGCTTTCTAATGAAGTCTAGGGGGAATTTTCCAGCAAATGCATGAATAAATTTTCGATATTGTCTAAATGTTTCTACAACGTTTGAATCCTGATAATTGTGCCATGCCTTGGCCGCTTCAAAAGGGGTCATGTTCATATATACAGGGTCCTTTGCAAATAGTAGTGTGCAGAAGATATTGGCTAATAAAAGCCTATAGGCTAGGGTGTAACCAGATAAAAAAAAGGATTTAATCATGTTTAAAGGATCAATCGTCGCGTTAGTGACTCCATGGAAAAAGAATAGCCTGGATAGCCACGCCTTTGTCAATCTGATTCGTTGGCATGGAAGTGCTGGAACGACTGCAATCGTTGTGGGTGGCTCAACAGGCGAGGGGGCGTTGCTAACCAATGCCGAGCGCGAAACGCTTATTCATACCGCTGTAAAAGAATCAACATTACCTATTATTGTTGGATGTGGAGCACCGTCTACATGGGCGGTTATTGAGCAAGCGCAGCAGGCTAAACGGCTAGGTGCAAATGCGCTATTGGTTGTGGCGCCTTACTATTGTAAAACGACTCAAGAAGGTCTCTATCAGCATTTCAAAGCCATTCACGATGCTACTAATCTACCAATTTTGCTTTATAACAATCCTGGCCGAACCGTTACAGAAATTTCTGTTGAAACCGCATTGAAATTATTTGAATTAAAACGTGTTGTTGGAATTAAAGATTCTACAACAGAAACTAGCCGGGCCGCGCTTATGCGTAGCGGTGCCAGCAAGCAGGTTTGTTTGCTAAGTGGTGACGATCCTTACGCTGCAGGGTATTTGGCCCAAGGTGGTGACGGGTTGATTTCAATTACTGCCAATGTGCTTCCTGAAAAAATGGTAGCATTTGTGCAGGCCTGGGAAAATAAGGCTATGGATAAATTTCATGCATTGAATAATGAATTAATGCCGTTGCACTACGCCATGGTGGCTGAACCTAACCCTATGCCGGTAAAGGCTGCTATGGAAATAGTTGAAAAATGTTCTGGGGAAGTACGCTTACCGTTGGTGACTGCTTCGAATAGTACGGTGGAGCGATTGAGGAAGCTGCTTTAAGAATTAGATTCCCGCATACGCAGGGATGACAAGTAGGGCTAAGAATAAGATTTGTCACCCCTGACAAGGTACATATGCGCCGAAGTTCGGGGTCTGTTGATTAATTACGAGATGACGAATAGTTTTGCTGAAATTTAACGAGTATTTAATCAGCTTTATTGTATCTTGAAAAATAGGCTTAATTCGTCACCCCTGACAAGGCGCATATGCGCCGACGTTCGGGGGTCTATTGGTTAATGGAATCACGAAATTACTTTGTTTATATTCTCTGCTCAAAACCTCTTGGAGTTTTGTATACAGGGGTGACAAATAATATTGTACGCCGTGTATATGAGCATAAAAACAAGCTGGCTGATGGATTCACAAAAAAATATAACATTACACGCTTGGTATATTATGAAATTCATCATTCTATAGAATCTGCCATTATTCGTGAAAAACAAATAAAGCATTGGCCAAGAAGTTTTAGAGTTAACTTAATAACTGAGATGAATCCAGATTGGAAGGATCTCTATGATGAATTGTTTTAGCAGATCCCCGCATACAGACCTTGCGGTCTTTCGCAGGGATGACGTAATGTAAGATTTTCCCTGACAAGGCGCATATGCCCCGAAGTTCTGGGGGCTGTTGATTAATTAAAATACTGTTCGAGATGACGAGCATTTTACCGCAATTTAACGAGTATTTAATCAGCTTTATTGTATCTTGAAAAATAGGCTTAGTTTGTCACCCCCTGACAAGGCGCATGTGCGCCGACGTTCGAGGATCTATCTTTCATTAGGCATAAAAAAACCCGCCATAAAGGCGGGTTTTAAGTACTTTAGTCAAGACTAGAACTTGTAACCTAGGCCCAAAGTGAAGCGTTGTTGTGTCGTTGCAATTTTAGCTGTTTGGTTTGCGCCTGCTAATGGTGTGCTTGTATCACCAGAAATTTTCATTTTTGGAGCAAGAACATACGTGAATTCACCACGAATGAAAAGGTTCTTGTTTACAAACATGTCCATACCTACTGAAGGAGCAAATGCAAAGTTTGATTTGTCCTTTTTGAAAGTTTGACCACCACGGTATCCTGCTCTCTGCGCAACTTCTTTAGCCTGCCACTTTGACTTTTCCATGCCAAGACCCAAGAAAATCATTGCTTGTTGTGAAACAGTGTAACCTAAGCGAACTTTTAAGCCCATGTTATAAGTGTTCTTAAATGTTTGCTTTGTATCGTTACTAGATACAAGACTTACATTGTTGTTAGCAAAGTTTGTGTACAATTCACCGCCAACATATGCACATGAACCAACGCCCATGCCATAACCTGCAAACAAACCACCTAGGAAGCTTTTTGCGCCTTCGCTTGTTTTTGTATCTCCAGCAGCTGTAGTCAAAGTTTCATTTCCAGTAACTGAATTCATACCAGCTTGTACACCAGCGTAAAAACCGCTGAATGATGACGCACAAGATTCAGCAGAAGCTGTGCTTAGTGACAAAGCAGCAACTGCTGCCATTGCGAATTTCTTCATAATAATATCTCCTAAAAAAAATTAAATAGTTAACCTATTGAGGCTAATATATATGTATTAGGTTTTTCGCTCCACCATTATCAACAAATTGCAAGAGTGATTTATTGTTGCGTGGTAATATTGCATCAGCATGTTGCCTAGATGCTTGGAAGAGGGTGTTCAGAAAGGCTTGAAGCCTTTGCCTGTATTGCCTTTTCGGGTGATGCGTAAATACTATCCATTTCTGGATCACGCAGTACATAGCCACGCCCCCACACTGTTTCAATAATATTATCATGTCCAAGCGCTTCGGCAAGCTTGCGTCGAAGTTTGCAAATGAACACATCAATAATTTTTAATTCGGGTTCATCCATACCACCGTACAGGTGGTTCAAAAACATTTCTTTGGTAAGGGTTGTGCCCTTGCGCAATGCTAGCAATTCCAAAATGGCGTATTCTTTACCAGTTAAGTTAATAGTGTTTTTATCTACGCATGCAGTACGGTTTTGCAAATTCACAACCAACTTCCCTGCTCGAATTACTGAATCGCTATGGCCGCGTGACCTGCGCACAATTGCATGAATGCGTGCAAGCAGTTCATTTTTGCTAAATGGCTTGGTTAAATAGTCATCGGCCCCAAAGCCAAAACCTTTTACTTTATCTTCCGTATCACTTAAGCCTGACAATACAAGTACCGGAGTTTTAATTTGCGAAGCACGAAGTTTTCTTAATAATTCAAATCCGTCCATGTCTGGTAGCATGAGGTCAAGAACAATTAAATCGTATTCATAGATTTTTCCAATTTCAAGTCCATCTTCACCCAGGTCGGTGCAATCAACTACAAAGCCTTCTGATTTTAGTGTGTTCGTAAGACTTTTTGCGGTTGCTGAATCATCTTCAATAAGTAGAATGCGCATTATGATACTCACTTGTATTGCTTGATATCTAAATATTATCAAAAATTTTATGTTTTAACGAGTTTTTTATTTGTGTGTGTTGTTAACGAAAATTAACAAATTTTTAATGATATTAACTTTGGTTAACAGGAGCGGGGGGATAGTTAATCGTTATTGCAAGCGTTAGCGCGGCAATCCATACTTAAACATCTGTAGAAAATATTTTAGATATATGAAAAATCCTGCTGTATATATTATGGCCAGCAAAAGGCATGGGACTTTATATGTTGGAGTGACCTCACACTTAGTGCAGCGTGTGCATCAGCATAAAAATGGTGAAGTTGCTGGATTTACAAAAATGTATGATTGCAAAATTTTAGTTTATTACGAACAGCACGCAACAAAGGAAGAAGCTATTTTACGCGAGAAGCAGATTAAAGCAGGATCGCGTATAAAGAAAATTTCATTAATTAATACAATTAATCCGACATGGAAAGATTTGTACCAAGAGCTTTACTAAGTGTGGATTGCCGCGCCTTTTGCAAAGGCTCGCAAAGACGATTATATAAGGTGTTTGATATAGACGCTATTTTGCACAAGATCGCCGCAACCGTGATTGCGAGTGCGGGCCATGCTTTCCTTGAACATCATTGCGAGCGTAGCGTGGTAATCCACGCTTAAGTATCATATGACTCTGACCGTTATTCGTTTGCTCTGACCGTCATTGCGAGCGCAGCGCGGCAATCCATACTTAATTTATGAACTAGAATTTGTCCTGCCACTACTCAAGCACCATTCTTTTTTGCAACTAGCTATTGTGTCATCTGCTAGCGCATCACGAATTGCTTGCATTAACTGATTCATAAAATAAATATTATGAATAGAAACTAAAGAACACGCCACCATTTCCTGGGCCTTCAATAGATGATGAAGGTAGCCTTTGCTAGCCCATTGGCAGGTTTCGCATCCGCAATCTGGCTCAATTGGTTGATCATCATTAATGTACATACTATTGCGTAAATTAATGTGTTCACGAGTAGGGCTTGGATTATTGCATGGTTTAACCAATGCGCCACCATGGCGGGCAAGTCGCGTTGGGTGCACGCAATCAAATGTATCAATCCCTTGGGCAACACCTGCAAATATGTCGGAAATGCCGCCAATGCCTAAAAGGTGAACAGGGCGGTCTTTTCGTACCATTTCCATGGTAAAACCAACCACATCATGCATTTGATCCTTGCTAGCGCCAAGGCATCCGCCCACAGCAATGCCGAAAAAATCATGGTCGTTTATAAACTCGCAGCTTTCTTGTCGAAGCTGAGGATAAACACCGCCCTGAATAATGCCATAAAGTTTTTGTGAGCCATCATCGTGCTTTTGCCATTCGTTTAAAGAACGTAAGGCCCAACGGTGGCTCATGCGCATTGATTCTTGCGTATAGCTTTTATCAACATGAAAGGGGGTGCATTCATCCAGAACCACAATTAGGTCGGCGCCAAGGTTGCGTTGCACGCAAATAGATTCTTCTGGCGTTAAAAAATACGTGCGCCCATCAATGTACGATTTAAAAGTTGCGCCTTGTTCAGTAATACTTAGTAAGGTTTTTGGGCGGTGGTTTGATCTGCTTCCCTTAATTTCAGAAGCAACTGATCCATGGCCAAGGCTGAAAATTTGAAACCCGCCGGAATCGGTTAACATAGGACCATTCCACCCGGTCATTTTTTGTAAGCCGCCCAGTTTTTTAACGGTTTCTCCACCTGGCTGCAGCATTAAATGATACGTATTCGATAAAATAATTTGTGTGTTAGCGCTGCGCATTTGTACAGGCGTTACCGCTTTCATAGCCGCCTTAGTTGCGCAAAAAATAAAAGCAGGAGTTTTTACTTCTCCGTGTGGAGTTACAAGTGTGCCTAAACGCCCTTGTTCGGTAGATTTTTCAATAGTGAAATTAAAGGTCATGAGGTTTTAGCCGATAGCTTATATATAAGAGTGGAGTTGAAAATATCGAAATAAATGCTCTTAAAGCTTGGGAAGCAGCAATGAACCCAATTAACACGGTGGTCATTGACAATGGCGTTGGTGCAAAAATAATCCAAGCAAGAAAGCTGAAAACAAAAGTATCAAATAAACCAGAAATCAACGTCGATGCGTTTGCACGTAGCCATAACAAGTGTTTGCCATGACGTTTTTTTAAAGCAGAAAATATACAAATATCAATATGCTGAGAAATAATAAAGGCAATCAAGCTTGCAATCAAAAGCCTTAAGGATGGTGTAAATAATGCTTCTAATGCTACCTGAATGGAGGTTTTGTTATTTCCAGCCTCAGGGTGCGCAATCACAAGCACCATGCTAAGTATGACAAAAATCTGCATCAGGAAAGTAAGGTAAATAGTTTTTTTAGCAAGGTCAGCGCCGTAATGCTCCGTTATTAAGTCGCTTGTGGTAAAAAGCGTTGTAAACATAACCGTACCAAGAGCAACAGGCTCATCAATATAAGAAAAAGCACCTAATTTTAAAACTTGCATGTTTGCAATAGTGACAGCTAGTACACTGTAGCACACCAAACCAAGTGCACCGAAGAATCGAAATGCCAATAAAATAAAAGCAATGCATGTGAAAAAGCCTAGCGCTAATAATACTTCTGGTGAAAGCAGCTCTAGTGCATTAATAAGGTTGATGAATAAACTATCCATGGCTTACCTGCTTCTGCTGAACGTCAGCGTCTTCAAGCCACTGTCCTTCTAAAATTAATTGCGTTTGAATGGCGCCATGGTTTTCTGAAGCTGAGTAGGGCAATTGGTGGGCTGCCAAGTAATGATAGCCTTCATAAGGAATCTGCATTTCGGTGCATAATTCTTCCAACGCCTTTACTTGATACAAGCGGTCATCAAAAAATAGTATTTTGGATGGAGTGCCGTATTTTTTTATGAAACTGCTCAATACATCTGCTTTGGGATGGGCACCGGTAAAAAGAATTCCTTGAAAAAGCGTTGCTGGTTGATCTGTATCAATAAGTATTTCTACGGTATCCGTTGAAAATGGAGTAAACGTTATGCCCGTCTTTTTTAGTTCACTAGCTCGCCAATGTTCCATGGAAGGAATTTTTCCAAGCTTCCCTGTGTGCATTTGGGTTAGGGCAATCACAATCACGCCCTTTTTTTGAAGGGTATCAAGAATTTCTGGCCATTCTTGCTCAACAAGCATTGTTTTGCGGTTTAAGCGCCAGGTAGATAAAATTTCCGCCATGTTATGAATAGGGTCTTTTTTTATATCATCAATGAATGTGCAAAAAGAAGAAGCAGGCCGAAACATCATCGCTTGTGGAGTGATTATAGTGTCATCTATATCGACAACAAACCAATCACCTGGCTGTAGTTGATCTATGCGAGATTGCAAAGTCTTTATTGAAGAGCATTCCATAGCACTGCCGAAATTACGAAGGTAAAAATAAAGGCGTGTAAAACACGCCCAAAATTTTTGAAAAACTAAAACGTTTTATTTTTTAGCATTAAGCTGTTTTACGATAACTTTTTTCAAAGGCAGTATTTCAGCTGTTAAATTGCGATTTGGTGTTGAAGAAAGATAAGCATCTAAACCGCCATGGAATTCAACAGTGCGAATCGCGCGAGTTGAAAGTCTAAGGCTAATGGTTCTGCCAAGAACTTCACTTAAAAAAGATACGTTTTGCAAATTAGGCAAAAAACGACGATTTGATTTATTGTTTGCGTGGCTCACATTATGACCAAACAACACACCTTTTCCAGTTAATGCACAACGACGCGCCATTTATTTTTTCCTTAAACAATTTTGCCTATTTATAGCATACCTTTGCGGGGGGTAGTCAAGAACAAACAGCAAAAATTTAAAAACCAACACCTTTTGTGGTGGAATATTCAAAATGAATAATTTCATCTGGGAATAAGTGCAAGCGTATAGCGTGCGCTGCCTGAGCAGCTTCAGCGAACCCAGTTAAAATTAATTTTAGTTTATGGGGGTATGTTGCAATATCCCCAATAGCGTAAATACCTTTTCGGCTTGTAGCGCTTGTGGCTTGATCAACCGTAATGTGATTTTTTTCTAAATTCAGCCCCCATTCGGCAATAGGGCCCAAATTCATGGAAAGTCCAAAAAATGGAAGCAAGTAATCGGCTTGTAATAGTTTTTTTGAACCATCAAGGTTTTCAACTTCTACGGCGCTTAACTTACCATTTTCTCCCTGAAGCCCGCTGAGCTGGTATGGGGTAACAAGTTCAACTTCTCCATTACGTGCTGCAATGTTTAGCTTTTCTTCGCTATCAGGGGCAGCGCGAAATTTTGCACGACGGTGCACAACTTTAACAGAAGCGGCAATATCTTTTAAAATCAATGCCCAGTCAACGGCGGAATCACCACCGCCAGCAATAACTACGTGTTTGTCTTTATATGTGTCTTTACTGCGCACAGCGTAATGAACGCTATTTTTTTCGTAGATATCTAGATGGTCAAGAGGAGGGCGGTTTGGGCCAAAAGCACCAACGCCTGCCGCTATGATAATGCTTTTTGTTTTTATTTCTGTTCCAGAAGATGTGCGAACTAACCAATCTGAACCGCACTCATTTAACGGTGCAATATGTGTTACCTGTTGGTTTAAATGATAGGTAGGGTTAAACGGCGCCGCTTGTTTTTCAAGCTGGTCAATAAGGTCAGCTGCAGCGATCGATGGATGTGCAGCAATGTCATAAATTGGTTTTTCAGGGTACAACGCAGAGCATTGGCCGCCAATTTTTTCAAAAGCATCAATAATATGAGTTTTTAATTTGGCCATGCCGCATTCAAAGATAGCGAACAAGCCGACAGGACCGGCGCCTATAATTACAACGTCGGTTTCCTGAACCATGATCTTAGAACTTAACCTTGGCGTGCTTTATAACGTGGTTTTTTCTTATTGATAACATACATGCGACCCTTGCGACGCACTAGTTTGCAGTCTTTGTCACGACTTCTAAGAGTTTTTAAAGAGTTTGCTATTTTCATAATTTTTCACCTATCTGCATGGTAAGAATACTAAGTCTTTGTGTTCCATTTGTCAAAAGGAATTTTTAAGGAACTTTTATGTGGCGCGGTTATTAATGAATCATTATCTGTACGCCAAGTTCCATAACACGTTGGTGGGGTATTTCAAAGAAATGCCCAGCACTTGTTGTGTTGCGCAATAAATACCGAAACAGTCTGGCACCTAAACCGCGTAAACCTTTCAGGTGCTTTCCTAATATAGGTACGACATGCAATAAAAAGAAGGTGCTTTGATTCATGTCAAAATTTAGTCCCTTGGCCTGAGCGTGCTTTAATATGTTGGAGATTCTTGGGCTTTGCATAAATCCGTAATGCGCCACCACTTGCACAAACCCATTTGAGAAACTTTGCCAAAAAATACGCTCAGAACTTGGAATTCGGGGAATCGTGTGGTTTTGAATAGTTAAAATAATCACTCGATCCGACAAGCAGTTCGTGTGTTCCAAGTGCTTAATTAAAGAAAGCGGAATATGATCAATGTCTTTTGATAAAAATACCGCCGTGCCCGGAACCCTATTGGTGGTTTGTAAATTATACTGCCCAAAAAATTGACCAAAGCTTAGGGAAAGCTTTCTTGTTTTATCAGCCATATGTTTACGCTGCCTATGCCACACATGCATAACACTCCATACCAGCCCCCCAAAAGCAATGGGCACCCAAGCTCCGTGAGTGAGTTTCAAGGAATTTGCTACCAAAAAGGTGCTGTCAATCAAAAGTAGTGGGCCAAAAATTAGTAGTACTGCCCATAATTTCCATCGGAAAACGCGCAGCATTGCAACCATAGCAAGCAAGCTGGTCATAACCATAACGCCGCTGACTGATAATCCATAAGCTGTTGCTAAGTGATTGGAGTTTCTAAATATTAACACCACTGCTACCACGCATGTCATGAGTAGCCAATTGATAGCAGGTATGTAAATGCGCCCAACGTGCTGAGCTGATGTGTGAATAATGCGCATTCTTGGCAAATAATCAAGTTGAATGGCCTGGCCACATAGTGAAAACAATCCGGAAATTACAGATTGCGATGCAATAATAGAAGCAATGGTTGCAAGGCCTACCATGTGCAGCATGTGCGGTTCTGGTACCAGGTAAAAAAACGGATTGCTTATTGCTTCGGGGTGACGCAGCAATGCGGCGCCTTGGCCAAAATAGTTTGATACTAAGCAGGGGCCGACTAGGCTAAGCCAGGAAAAACGAATGGCTCTTGCCCCAAAATGCCCCATATCGGCATACAATGCTTCAGCACCAGTCACACACAACACTACAAATCCTAGCAGGGGCAATATTTGATAAGGGTGACTGCAGGCAAGTTGAAATCCATACCATGGATTAATAGCCTTTAAAATACTAGGGGTTTGCCAAATTTGAACGCCACCCAGCACGCCAATAATTATAAACCACACCAGCATAACTGGACCAAAAAGACTGCCAATACGCTCAGTTCCTTTTGCTTGCAGCATAAATAAGGAAATAATTACAGCAACAGCTGCTGGCACAATATAAGTGCTAAATTTAGGAGCGGCTACGGTTAGGCCTTCTAGTGCGCTAAGCACAGAAATGGCTGGGGTTATTAAGGTGTCTCCCCAGAATAAGGCAGCTCCTATTAACCCCAGGGCAATCATTGTATGTGAAGAAACGAATTTTAAACGTCGGTGGCTAATCAATGCCAACAACGCCAAAATGCCGCCTTCTCCATGGTTGTGAGCACGCAAAATGAGCATTACATATTTAATGGTTACTACCAACATTAGCACCCAAAAAATAAGGGAAAGCACACCCAAAATATTTGCTTCATTTAAAGCAATGTGCGCACCGCTAAAGCACTCCTTTATGGCGTACAAAGGGCTTGTGCCAATATCCCCATATACCACACCTAAGGTGGCAATAATAGGAAGAGTGTCAATGTGTGATCGCTGCATAAGTCAAGCATAAGGCAGGGGGTTTAATAACAGGTTAATAATACTCAATGCTGTATTTTAATTCTTTGTTAAGAAAGTAACTTTATAATAAATATATATTCTTTTATTTTTCATTAATGGAGATTTGAATGAATTTTTTACAGAAAGTCTTAATATTTATTGCTGTTTTTTTTATGAAAGTTTTTGCGGCTGGGACAGAGCTTACTATTAATACAGGTCCTGACACCGATCTTGGTGAAATAACGCCTCCTAATACGTACACTGTCCACACGAATACTCCAACATCACGAACTAGCAGTGAAGATGCTGAAATCACCTCAATTTTTACAGGAATAGATGGTGCGGCTGCTCAGTCCTGTGCAGAGAAAATAGCTAATCGTGTGCTTACACCTTATTTTAAAGCGGAAATACTTGATGCAATTTCCTCAAATGCAACTGCTCTAAAGTTGTCCACGTCTTGTGCTGCAATAGAAGAAAATTCAACTGTATTAAATGCGGTTGCTAATCCTCAACCAGCTGATGCAGCAAGTGGTTGGTCTTGCTGGTATGGCTGGCTATGTAGTTTTATTTTCTAATGCCCTTCCAAATGCGGCGCATTGTTGCATAAAACAACCCAGTCATAACCAGTAAATATAGAATAACCTTTAAGCCTAAGCGCTTGCGTTGCTCCATTTCCGGCTCACTTGCCCATGCCAAAAATGTCGTTACATCATGGGCCATTTGGTCAACCGTCGCATTGGTGCCGTCATTATAAGTCACCAACCCTTCGCTAAGTGGTGGTGCCATTGAAATAGCATGGCCTGGAAAATACTCATTATAATATTGCCCCGGACTTAATTTAAAGTTAGGGTTTTCTTTAAATCCTGTTAAAAGCGCATACACATAATTTGCTGCGTGTTCCCTTGCTTTAATAATTAATGAGAGGTCCGGTGGTAATGATCCATTATTGGCAGCCCTGGCTTGCTTATTATTTGCATAAGGGTTGGGAAAATAGTCAGACGGCCTGCCTGGGCGTTCGAACATATCGCCAGCATCATTTGGGCCATCCTTAATTTGATATTGGGATGCCAACACCTTAATTTCAGCTTCAGTCAGTCCCAGTGCTGCAAGGTGCCGAAATGAAATGTATTTAATGCCATGGCATGCTGAACAAACTTGTTTGTAGACTTGAAATCCACGTTGTAGTGCTGCGCGGTCAAAGGTTCCTGTTGGTGACGCAAAGCTCCAATTTTGCTTTGGTGGAATAGGGGCATGTTCTGCACTGAGGGTGGTTATAGTTATCAGAATTGCAGCAACAGAAGCTATATGAAACAAAATCATACTATTTCCTCAGGTACGCTTTTGGCTGTTTCAAAGCGGTCCAGCAGAGGACAAAACACCCAGAAATGAATAAAGTAATAGGAACTGTTAACAAACTAGGTTTTTGATCAAGGCAAGAGCTATGAAAGAATTGAAAGTAACATCAAGCTTATCAACACGTAACGCAATCCTTCTAT
>Ga0207938_1000079_pt1 | contig 15448 bp, 14 predicted proteins | sample LakMenEpi15Mar12_FD_150671 | JGI IMG/M metagenome (GOLD analysis project Ga0207938, IMG submission 150671) | Freshwater microbial communities from Lake Mendota, WI - 05MAR2012 deep hole epilimnion (SPAdes) | ecosystem: Environmental > Aquatic > Freshwater > Lake > Epilimnion/Euphotic zone ...
CATGCATCGCGGCTTTTTCCGGGGATGCAATATGGCCGTTCCTCACAAACGTTGTCATGGACCCCAAGACAAAGTACATTCCATACAGCAAAACCACGTGCCTGATGATCATACAAGTACAAACCATATACGGTAACTCGTTGCTGCTGTGTTTGTATTGCTAGAGGGCTTGAGACCCAACGAAACATTATTTGACTAACACGTCATCATGCATGCAGGGGTTTGCTTCGGTGTGATCGGCACATTCGTCGCTCTATCACAGGTATGTTTGGAGTGTGTCACGTGTATGCACGACTCTCGTCACTAACTCCGAGTTTTGGAACAGATTGATTTTACACTTATTCGAATCCTCGCAGACATCTCGGTTAACTTCTACACGACTGAATGGTGTGTATTCCAACTGCACTTGCATATGCACGCGAACCACGCGTGTCACTGAATCTTTGAATGCCACAGGTTTTTGCGAGGAAAGACTGTAGACAGACATAAATACGATCAATGGAAAGACCAGAGCAAATGCGGTGTAGAAGACGAGCAAAAGGAGATGTGCGACATCCAGTTTTGCGATTCCACAACTTCTAAGGGTGTCAAAGAAGACGACAAACGACTGATTAATTCGATGTGAAGCATTGTTAGACTTCAGCGTTCGAGAACAATTCGGTCCATGAGCAGTCACGAGCCGAGAATCGAGAATATCAACGACCCCTGAATGTAAAGTACAAGCGTGCATACAATGTATGTTGAGAGGTTCATTGGATTCAAGACCAATGTGAATAAAATCGCGTATGATATCATGAGCCCAACAAGAACCCCATACGAGTCCCGTGGAACGTCCTTGAGTATTTCAAGAAGCATACTTGGTAAGTGCTAAGTATGCAAACGCGCCTTCATAGATCCGCAACATACTTTTGCCGTAGGCTCTTGGAGCCGCCGGTTTACAGCTCGAGGCCACACGGCTTTCGCCGGTTTGCCACCTGAGATCCTCAACGATAGAGAGCTGCTTCGTGGAGGTTAAACCATTCTGAGACCGGGATCCGTGCTCAAATTGTCCGTTATCGACAGAACGCTAATAAACAAGTAGAAATAAAATGACCGATCGTGGACTGCCGAGCACCCGCCTCATGACAGAAAGAGCACCTGAGATCCTCAACGACAGACATAAGTTTTTCGAGGTCATATCCAACTTTGTCAAAAACGACTGTGAAGACACCGGTCCCGACTCAATTAGCTTTATCTTATGTCAATTCGATCAAATCGTCAGGTTTTTCGAGTGCGTCGGGCTTGAGAATATAATGCACGTGTTCGGTGCCATATGCAACCATGCGAGTATTAGCTTCTCACACTCCAATACATGGAAAGTCTGCAGCATAAGTGGAATACCCAGCCGTAATACAATTTACATCAACGACTCTGTATTCGTGAGCATGCGCTATGAAAAGTGGGTGAAGTGTGTGTGGCTGTCCACGCACATGTTTGCACTCGAGCGCTCGCGTCGACATGAGCGGTATACAACGAAGACGATCAAAGAAGTCGACGCAGACGTCTACAGGCGGGCGTTGAAGTATGTTTTCGATTCGTTCTTGCAGATGTACGAGACAATTCAAAGTCGGCGATTTCATACAACAGCACGACTTAAAAAAAATAAAGCTTTCGAGACGGGTTGTGTGCGAACAATCCAGTAACATGACGATACACAGTGACTACGTCAAAATCATCAAAAGAGAGTGTCCGGATGCATTTACGGATACATTGATCCCCGAACTGCGACCAGACACAGTCTTTATTGACGGGCAAGTCAAGTTGATGAAAGCAGACGACGTGAAGACATGGCCTGTCTTTTTGAACGTGATGTTCTTCAAAACCATCGAGCGCTGCTTCAAGCAAGGCGCTGGTGTGGTTGTGCTCGGGTTCGACGACTACACCTACGTGCCGAAGTCGAAGACGATGACCCAGGTGAAGCGCAACAAGACAGTCCCCGATCTCAAGTTCTCCGATGCAGACCATCTGCCTGCCTACATGCCCGAGGACTGGGGGTCTGCTATGCGCAATCGCACCTTCAAAGTCAAGGTTATCCATAAGATCCTGACCGAAACTCAAAAGTGGTTTCTCGAAAAAACTCGATTGGATCATGCCTGGCATACCCGCACTCTCGTTCTGGACTTCCAGAAGAGGCCCTTGGTGCTCTTCGCAGGCGGGCCCGCGGCCAAACGCGAAACGGGCGGCGATGCGCACGCCACCGAGGATCACTGTGGCATCCTCAGTGGCGCAGAGCTTGACGCACGTCTCCCACCCACAGACAGTGTCTCGTGGCGGGGCCGCGGCGAGTGCGACGTGAAGGCTTTTTTCTGGATGCGATACAGCCGACGATTGCTGGTGGTTTCTACCGACGGCGATTTCGTGCCACTTTCCATGTTGCAAATGCTTCGCAAGCAGCAAGCGCAGACACTTGCACCCGCGTCGACGACCTGCGATGTGTTTCTCTTCCGCTTGCGCACAAAGTCAGAGTCTGCGGAAGAACCGAGCGCGAAACGACAGCGTCTGGCTCAAACGCCGAAAGACGAACCAGACAGCGCGCGCAAAAAGGGTAGAGAGTATGAGTTTGTACACATCAACAAGCTCTCGGCATGCATTGAGCGGCTGTTGCCGTCTCGTGTGCAGCCCCCAGTCGATCATTTCTGCGCGCTCGTAGCGTTGAGCGGCTGCGACTTTGCGTTGAACCTTCCCCGTCTGGGGCCTCGCACGATCTGGAAACTGCGACACAGACTGGCAAACCTGGACCTGTCTCAACCCGCACAGCTTCTCTGTGCAGTCACCATTTTGTACTGGGACACGTTCATCATGAAGAACACATTACCCACCGGCATGACCAATTCGACTGAGTTCTTCCGGCTCCTCACCGAGGGCGACGCGCGGGAGCACTACAAGTCCGTCATCAAGCGGATCAAAGCCTTGAAGACTGTGTCGCCGCGCATCATCTCGGTGCTGTGGGATACCGAGCGCGCATACGCCCACTCTCTCAATATCATGTGGACCATGGCGTACTGGAATCTTCTCAACGAGTTTCCAGATCCGCATAGCAAGGACTATGGGTATATTTTAGACCGAAAGGGAGTCACACATTTTGCGTTTACTTAAGCACGCACTTTGAATTATTTCGCGGAGATTCGCACCTGTTGATTTGTTGATGCGTTTTATCAAAGTCGAGTATTAAAGGCGTATAGAAACTATGGCCAAGCAACCGTATCGACCAGTGACTTACGTGGTGCAAATTTCCCTCGTGTTTATTTGGACCATATCCCTCTTGATCTCGGATCCACTGAACTACCGCGGAAAACAGCTTCATAAACAGAGACTCGTGCCAACCACGCTGTGGCTCACGCGCTTAAAAGACCCGTTGAAAGAGAACATTGCATGGCATGCTCTGGAAGATTCAGATAGAGCCATGCCGCGATTCACACTGGTTGGAGGTGATAAACAGCCTGAGAAAGACTCAATCATATACAAATTCCTGACAGAACAGACATTCACAGATGAGGATGAATTCCAAACATTCGATGCCATTAGCAAAAATCAAATGTCTCCACATACGCGTGCCATGGTGATGATGGGGTGCTATGGAGACCCATTAGGCATCACCGACATGAAAAACCCAAGAGTGGATGAGATGGCCCATAACGCTTCTACGGCTTTCATGTTGAACATCATGCTACAGACTTGGGAAGACGATGATAACAACCATGATCGAAAACAAGCGGGAGTGGGTGAAATTGCTCAATTTTCAAACGACAGGAGTGCATGCTCGTGCATGAAAGATTTCGCAAACCCCGCACTGTTGAAATCAAATGTGGAGAGGAGTGGGGATCATTTCAAGTACGACTCATGCTTGTTGCAGAACCTCGTGGACTACACTGCAAAGCCCGACAAGAGGCAACGCACGGACCCCATGAAATCCGAACTACAAAAATACACGAATATGTTGATAAAATACTACACGAAAGAAAACAACACAACCACTTGGGGGAATACTAGCATCGAAGAGGCGATTAAAAACCATCCAGAAATCAATATGCTTATCTCAATTATTGGTAACAAGTCAGTCTCGACTACTCTAAAGGGTTTGATGGAGCATCTTGATACTCGCATTAACGTTATGTATCCACACAACAAACTGCGAACGCCGAACGTACACAACAACGCCGAAGACTCGGACGAAGGCCTGTCGAAATATCCCCCCAGTATTTCAAAGACATCGTTCGCATTGTACATGAAGAAATATAGGAGTGCGTTCCAGGTTTGTGCACACAATGGAGTTCCAAAGTATCAGACAAAACAGCTCGTGCTGCTTGTGGCGACGAAGTTTGGAAAGCTGGGGATGTCCTTTTTACTGGGAGCAGCACTGATCGGGTTTTCGGCACTGTACAAACGAAATGAGTGCAACAAGCAAAAAGTAGAAGCAGACACAGGTGACGCTAATCGTCAAAAGGAAAATGTTGTGAAATACGTAGTGATGTTTTTGGAATTGGCAGCAAGAGTCGCGATAATCGTAAGTCTTGTGATCACACTCCTTTCAATAAGCCAAGACATCGGAGATAAGAGTGCCTCACAGAAAATGACGACTCTCACTTTCACCACGGCTTTGTGGTGGGTTTTTGCAACAGTGCTTTCCGCTAACTTTGCTTACGAAACGTATTGCGGGGGCAAAAGTAATTGCGAAGAGCAAACCTATGTGCGCCCGCAGATTTCACAAGATGTGTGTGTCATCGGCGGACTTGCAAACATTGGCGTCTCGTTGTTGCTGCATCGCGGTGAAAGCGACGAGTATGTCGTGACGGCGTGTTTCGTGCTTTTTCTCACGATAGGCTTGATACAGCACTGTTCCAACCTCGTGCGTATGATGCAGCTGTACATCGCAAACAATCTCGCGAAATCAGCACAAACTCACAAAGCCAACATCGGAATCGCGTACAACCGGGTGTTGGTCCTTGTGCTCGTAGCTGTGGGGCTGATGGGTTACGTCATGTTGGCATCATCTTCTATCCAGACATGGACCGTGGATGTGCTGTACGGCTACCAGCGCGTTCGCATTTTCGCCATCTGCGCCTTTTTGATTTTTTCAACATTCGATATGTTTTTTGAGGTGCTCGTTGTGATGAAGTATGGAGAGGTGGCCTCGTTCAGAGAGCAGCATCCGAGGAAGATGATGTGGACGGCCTGGGTCATTATAGTATCTATGTTAATTCTACAACTGCACCAATACTCTGCGCTGTGCATGGGCCGTGATCCAAAATCGCTTGAAGGTGAATGCAACGTTTTCCATTACTTTTTCAAGACCGAGCCCGTTGCCACGCTAGTTTCGTAATGTGCGTGCGTGCATTTTAAATACAAGCGTCGTTGAGATTAAATATCGTTAGATCAAATATCGTGATTTTGGAAGTGTGCCACGTCGATGTAGAGCATTTCGATGCGAGTGCATGTACTTGGAACTAATGCTTTTTTTCAGACCTCGTGTATTTACGAGCGTCAGTGTTATGCCGACTTTCACGATACCGGCAGTCAACATTCACATTACTGCTGGCCCTCAGCATGTGGAACTGTGTACTGGAAGCGCGTGCTGTGTCGGATCTTTTCCATCGAACTCGAAAAACATCGCCATCCTGACGGTGGGAAGTGACAACAAATTCACGCTCGCCAGGTCGACCGTTGACATCGATGGCATCCCAACGTCCATTGCATCGAAACTCGACCCCGGGATGGCGTTTAGGTTCACGGCGCCAGGCTCGAACCCCGCTGACGCAGTTGGTCTTATGGAGACACAAAACGCCCCTGGGCAGTCTTTGCACCAGCATGTGTGCACGCAGTATGTGAGCTTGCAGAGTATGCTGAATGTTTTTTGTACGGGCGCTCCATTCGTCCTCGACTCCCACACGCTAGAAGACGGCCAGCACTTGCGCGTCAGTTACACACTCGGAGAAAACGCGAGGGACACGAGTTCCGTGTGCGCGACCGCCCTCACGCAGCTGCAGCAACACATCAAGACGCTCGAGATGGCCCACGGGGCGCGTCTCCTGTCTGCAGAGAATCTGGTCCATATCGTGAATCAAGGGAGGGTGGATCGTCAAGCTAAAATCCACCAGACGACACAAGCTTTATTTGGCACGGGCGGGACTGCGTCCTGGAACCTGCGCGCCACCCGCGCTGCTCCGGGGTTGGAGATTGACATGCACATGTCCGATCAGATGCGACTGGGTGGCATGCAGGCTAACATGCCATATTACACCCAAAAGTTAGCATTGAACCTGGGAGGCATGCTTGCCAACATCACACAGCGATTCAATGGGCATCTGGCGTCTGAAATGTCCACCTCTTCCGCCCTGCAGCTCTGGGACCAGGCTTCAACTGACCAGCAGAAAAGGACAGAATACGCCGAATGTGTGGAGAGAAGCACTGTGTGCACGAGTGCATACCTGTCGGACCCCGCCTGGGTGTCAACGGGCGGCCAGCTACATATATCCCACGAAATTGTTGGCGAGGATCAGGAAATCCTTGGCGGGACTGCAGTGGAGAACATTATCAACTTTAAAAACCTGGGTGCGTCGCAGAACTTTGGCGATTGCGAAGACACGGCAGCGAGCAACGCAGCACAGTTAAGCCTAATGCAGATGCCGCGAACGGAACTTTCGTGCTCCTTGACGACGGCTCTGGAGAGAATCCCCGAACAGTTTGCGAATTCGACGGCCGCGTCGGACTACAAACAGCTCACGCCGCAAATCCTCGGCCTGGCCATGATGATCTGCGACGCCTATTCGTCCAAAGAGAATACGCCCATTGCGTCAGTGCAAACGCGCGAGCAGATGTTCACGTGCATGAAAATGAAAATGCAGACGACGTCGGCCACTACGGTGCATGCAACGACTGCTGCGCTCGTGGCGAGTGCTCCGAAGCTTGATTGCGACATGCAGACAGGGCTTCAGCTTTCGAATGACGCGACCGACGTCAAGAAATACACGGAACAGTGGCAATCTAACATAAACGGGGACGATTCGAAACCGCAACAGTGGATGGGCCATTCAGCGTGCGCGCAAGTTGAAACGATACCATTGTGTCAACACAATGGTGTGGTTCTTAATTTGGTGACGGGATTAAACCTCCTGGAGGGCACCTCCTGCGCATACAAGCTAAAAGGCGACAACACGACAGTGAAGATGAACATGCTGCTGGACCGCCAGAATGAACTCCGCCAGAATGTGCAGGGTCAACTCGACAAGATTGGGAAACCTCTGTCTACTGTAATGGCTATGAACATCGGGGGGACGGTCCTGGCGAGCGAGCTGCGCACCGCCCTGCACGAGCAGGGAAACATGCTGAACGTGAATGCCAGCCAGATTTACAAGTTGAACTCCACCCCGCGTGAAAGCTGTGTCGACGGAACGTTCTATAGGTGCCTGGTGACGGCAGGAAAACTAGAGTGTGCAACTCTGGACCTCAACACCAGTCAGTTGTTTCCAGGAATAGCACTCGACATTCAACAGATTCCAAAGACAATGAACTTGGCGCTGGAAGCCACGATGACAACCCAAGAGACAGAAGCGTGCCACTTGCTGGGCCACTTGATGTCCGTGGGTAGGCTCTCGGCGGGAATGAACGCAACTACGTCCGGGAGGCTGGCGCCTTTGATGCTTCGTCAGGCGTTGACTTCCACGAGAATGTTCACCGGAGCCCAAAATACGCCGCAGGTCATGCTGCAGGCACAGTCTGCTGTGCATATTATTGATGCCACCAACGTGATGGGATGCGTCTTGAAGGACGCAAAAATCGACCATGAAGGCACGGATTCCCAAACCAGTTTGCAAACTCACGCCCAGCTTGTTGCGGCCACCGCAGCAAACATCTACGGCTTGAACACCACGATCGAATTCGGACCGTTTGTGAACACAATGATGCTCTCCGTCCAAGCGCAAAATAATGCAAACCATCCAGCGGCCTGAAGCCGTTCGGTTGCGCCGGCTTGGGCCGTGCTCCTGCAACTCCGACCGCGGAGCAAGCGAGCATAAACGAGTGTTTATTATTGCGTAAAAATAAAGAAACAACACGCATCCTGACACGATCCCACACTAAACTGGGGCGATGGACCACGCCAGGCTGATGATGGTTCGATCTACGAGGCCGATGGGCGGCATGTTAGGCCAGGAATAAACTGGCCATATCCAGTACATCGCTGCATACTGCTTGCGCGCCAGCGCCATTGCATTTTGCGCGAACGGCCGACTAAGCACCGCTTCCCTAAACCTGTGCAGCAAAGCAAGATCCGAGCTCCCAAATACGTTAGTCAGCCATGCCACGTCGGCGTTCACGCTTTCAGCGTCAGCCGATGCGTGCACCTTGTGCACGAAGAATGTCACACTCCCCGGCCGACTGATCGCATTAGAGTCCCAGTCGTGCGTTGTGACACAGAGCGCATTGCTCTCGGTTTGGTCCGTTTTCAAGGCACACTGTCTCAACAGGTCCTGATCCAGGACTAATCTCGTGCGGCCCCCTGTGGTGCCCTGCACGGTATTGGAAACGCTGCTCGGCATGCCCCCTGTGAGCTTTGAATGTGACATGTAGAGGTCGTCCAAGCGCAGCACTTCGTCTGTGTAGGTCGCGAAGTATTCCAGAGCTTGCTGGGTGTCGTCGGGCCTCAGCACAAGGGTGACGAGGGCCTCGGACATCGAGAGAGCCGTGTCGTTGTGAACGCTGAATGCTCCCGATATCTTCTCGTGCACGAGGTTGGAGCCCTTGTACACCTCGGCACGCACGTGCTGTGTTGCGTCGAATGCACTTGTTTTTGTTTCGGTGCATGCAATGCGGGGGGAGTGGCTCGAGGCGAAGTTCAACGTCGACAACATGAGCATGTCCGTCACGATTTCGCGCGTGCGCAGCAGGGTGTTGAACTGTGTCATCTGGAGCGTGTGCCAGGGAGGAATCGGAAAGACGATCGTCGCCCACACCTGCATCTCGGAGCCCTCTCCCTCCACATACACCTTCGTGCGGCACAGGGGCTGCTTCGTCAGACACGTGCTGACGTCCAGATCGTCCACGAGAGACTGCATCTCTGCGCAGTCGGCTTCCGTGATCGATCGCATCGTCACAGCAGTGCCGGAGACCGCGTTGTCGTTGACAGACGCGGTGATGTTCTCGAGAGCCTGCCCGAAGTCGAGCAGATACTCGATCGTTGCGAGCCGCACGGCTGAGTTCTGCTGCGACACGGCGGTCCAGAAGGCCACGTGCGTCGCGATGCTGTATGCGCTCTGCTTGACAATAGCCAACTCCTCGAACGTGTTCTCGATGATGGAGAAACTGTTGAAGATCACCACATTGCTCGCGGGGGTGCCGCCGTAGTACGACTCGTAGTTGGCCGATGGAACGAACACCATGCCCACTCCAAAGTGGATGCTCAGCATCGAGCCGTACAGCGGACTCGCCATCTGGGAGCCGCGTCCGAAATACTTTCGGATGTCCTCGTGTCGGATGCTCAGCGTCAGCGTCTGCAGAGCACTCCCTGTGTTCGATTCCAGCGTGGCATTCACACCGCAGGCGGGGTGGCATTCAACCGTCCTCTCCAGCCCAGCCCCCGCAACCGCCGGCATTTCTCCCACCAGTACGTAGTCGCTCGCAAGCGCGTCCTTGCACGCGTGCAGCGACGTGTTTTGGCGCAGACACGGGTTCTGCGTGTCTCCGTGCGATCGCTCTGTTTCGTTGAGCGTGAGGTACAGCAAGCGCACGTACCGGTTGATTTGATCCGGCACCGACGAGTCTATCTGCATCGTCTCGAACTCGATCGTCCACACCGCCGTCTCGTTGTTGAAGCTCACGCCATCCAGCAGCGACAGGGTTGGCACGCTCTGCACTGCCGTGACGGGGTACGGCTGCGCCGCGTCGATGACCTGCGACTGCGTGCCCTCGATCGCGCCGAGGATTGGATCGCGTGTCGTCACGGCATCCATGTTGATCGCCGCTGTGAGTGCGCTCATGCTCGCGAGGTCGGGAGAAGACACCGTGACAATCGCGAGCTCCCCGCGGACGGCGGGGGCGCAGAAAAGCACGCTCGCCACAAGCACTCTCGCCAGGACGCCCATGCAACTACGCCAGTTATATACAAGAAGTGGCTCGAAGAGGGTTCAGCTTCGGGAAACACTGGGAGGCAGCGGCGCGTCCATGAGCGCTGCCAGCGCGCGCGCGTCGAGGGCTGCCCAGGCGTGCATGTCCGCGTCCACGAGCAGCACGAAGTCGACCCACAGCACCCACGCCCACTCGTGCCGCGCGTGTGTCCCCCGATGCCCGGCCCCCGTGTGCTCGAAAAGCACCGGGATGTCGGGGGCCAGCTCCAGCAGCAGGGGCAGGAGGTTGACCGCCCCCGGGCCGCTGCTTTCGGCAGTCTTTGCGGCAGTCTTTTCGGCAGTCGCGCTCTTTGCGGTGGTCGGCTCCAGCAGGCGCGCCAGCGGAAGCTGGCGCTGCCGCATGTAGTTTGGACGGTTGTAGTAGATCGCCTGCGAGATGCTGTGGAAGAGGTATGAAAACTTGTGCGCGTACTGTATGACCGTGCCCACGACGCAGTCCGCCGTCATCGAGTGTGTGAAGAACGTCTCGCTGCTGGCTTCGAGGTGGTGGTTCGTGAGCACTACGCGAGCCGCTGCCGCTGCGTCGTCGCGCGCCCCCGCGCGCACCAGGAGCCGGTGCAGTCCGAGGATGCTGTGCAGCGCGTCGAGCAGGAAAACCAGCGCGTCGAGTCGCACTCGGCAGAACCCGTCTGCATCCAACGCAGCAAGCCCACGCATCGCTTCCGCGGGCATGCTCATCTCGAGCGTCGGCGCGGCGCGCGCCGCGCCGCGCGCCGCGCTGCCCCCGTCCGGCTCGCACAGCGGCTGCTTCCAACGCACGGCCAGCCACTCTCCGAGCCGCGCGAGCACCCGCACACAGAGGCCCTCAATGTCACACTCGACGCTGTAACCCACGCCCACAGTGTACTTGTGCATGTTCGGGAATTCAAGCTGCAGTGCCGTGACCAGGTTTTGCAGGTCTTCGAGCTCGTACTCTGCCAGAGGTTTCTCGGTGAAGATCATCTTGTCGTACAGCGGGCCCAGGGTGTCTCGCAGGTCGTACGCCCCCTGGAGCTGCGCACTCCGGCCCAGGAGAATACAGACGCAGGCTCCGACCACGTGCATTTCGTTGGCCACGGGGGCCTCGACTGGCTCGCGCGCCTTTTCGCCCCGATCGTACGTCTCCAGCCACGTGTAGAACACCCCTTGCAGTGTCGAGTTCTCGTGCCATGGAAGCGCGATTCCAGTACGCAGCGCCGCTGCCAGGGACTCCAGACCTTCCAAGGACTGCAGGCCTTCCCGGCCTTCTAGTGCAGTCATGCCCTCCCTCCCAAAATCCCGTTATGATAGAATGGGATGTTACAAAAAAACAGCCATCGAAATGTAGCAATGGATATAAAACAAACACGTTTTCATGGATTCGAGTTTGTGGATGCCCCTGAGCGTTTCTAATGAAATGCAAATTAGACAGGACCCCACTGAATGGAACAGTGGCCTTTGTGCGACGCCCACATGCCCGAGAGTAGAAGACTGTCTTTGTAGTTTCTGTTGTTCCCTGTGCGCATTCAGTGAAGAGTACGTGTACTTGGATCAATTGAAGTTGAATAGGCTCACCGCAAGTCCAACTCCCGAGCCTCAATGCTGTGATAGGTTTTGCAACCCCTGTGCATGCTTGATCTACATCGTCGGCGGGGTGCTATTTCCCATTCCTTGTTGTTTCAACTGCATACTACGATACAAATACCGTGATTCTTTCAAAATTCAAGGCGGTCTGTGTGGAGATTGCCTCGCGACGTTCTGCTGTGTCTGCTGCGCACACGCACAGGTGGATCACATGCCGACGCCGCTGCGCGCTCGCCCGCTGCGCCCGCCGCGCCCGCCGCGCCCGCTCACCACGTCAGTCCCACTGACACATGCGACACACACAGATTATGGACGACATGAGGATTAGGGTCCCCCGTCCATCCACTAGCACTGAAGGTCAATTAAACGCGCCACTAATCGTGAATAACCTCGAGACGCACGGACGATGAAACGGAGCTCGCTTACTATCCTAACGAGGCCAGAGAGTGTCTCGACATGCTGGCGTGATCACTCACCTCGAGGGCGTACGCTCGTGAATTGAGCTCCCCGACACCGCAACAAAAAAATATGCAACCCGAGGCGCCGCTTTGTCTGCATGCACACACACATGAAGGCCATCAAAGTCGCGGAATTCGACATTATAAAATGCGGCGTGGAGTTTGTCACGGGGCGGGACTCGCGCCCGGGCGTCGAAGAGCTTCTGCCGCACATGGAACGCAAAGAGAACTACGTCTACTGGATGCAGCCCAAAGGGGGTTCCACGGAGCAGCAGCAGGCATGCATCCACGTCAACGGCACGTACTACGCGCTGAACAACAAGCTCGAGAAGGCCATCTTCCGCAACGTCAGGCTGACCCGCGACTTCAAAAACTACGAGCGCCTCGTCGACGGCACGCGGAAGCTTGTGATCCCCCAGCGACTGTTCCAGGAAAAGCTGCGCACGTCAAACCGGGTGCCCTCCGTCTTTCCCGTTTCTGCGCGTCGGTTCCGGCTCTGCGCGCGCTTGCGCGACTCTCTCTCAAACCCGAGGACTGACAAAACACTATTTACACAGAATAACTCCATGCAGCGGAAGTCCAAATCCAAGCCGCCAGGACTCGAGCCGACGCCCGCAGATGCCAAAGACGCCGCGGTCGGCACGCAAGAGGCGGGATGTCCAAACGAGTCGAGTTCTAGTGCACCCGCCGCAGACACCGTCTCTGAAAACAAAAGAGAGTCCAAGGCTTACAAGGAGCCGCCGAAGCGGCCGCGCAAGACAAAGGGCGGGTTGAATCTGCACTCGATTATGGAAGGCTTCAAAAGACGCAAGTTGACGTTCGAGGTGAGCGATGTATTATCAGAGTGTGCCGATTGCATGTCGATGGAAGACACCCCGCTCATACAGACCCCGCGCACGTTTTTCAAATCTCTATGTGGCGTGTTCGAACTCGAATTCCCCGGCATGCTCAGCGAAGCCGCCATCCAGACAGCGGTAAGCGCGCTAGATGACACGCAATAAAGACGCCTACTCGCGGAGCGAACAGTTAGCCGCAGGGAGCACGAAGCACGGAACCACCCGGAGCACGGTCGAAGCGTGCTTGTCAACGCAGGAGATGGAACACAGTCCCACCCGCGATTGACGCACTCCGACCGTGGCATGCAAGCAGCCACTGGCGGAGAACACGAGGAGCAGTGCGCGGAGAGCGCTCATATTCCGGCGCCTGAAATAGGGTCGTTTTGGAATGAAATTTCAATGAATCCCCTCCGCGATCATTTCGGCGGCATTATAGCCGGGACTCCATTCTTTTTCCGATTTCTTTTTTTCACTGCGCCCCCCTGCGTTTTTTTGTCTACGCTTGTCACTGCGCGGCCAATCTCGGGTTTTGGGATTGTCAAGTCTTCAGTTGAAGAATTGAAGCGGGCTTTCTCAACTTTTACTGTAAAATTTTCAATTTTTGTCTTGAATTTTTGTAGTTCGTCTCGATCCGCGGCAGTCGCATCTTCTTCCTTGGCAATTCGTTCCAGTTGTATGTCCACCTTTTCCTTTTCTTTTTCACATTGTGCTGACATTGTCTCTATGTCCTTATTTAATCTGTCCATGCTCCTGTCAAAATCTTCAATAAGTCCTCGTCTTATTCCCACATTCGCTTTTTTATTCATTGCATCGGTTCTGAATTTTTCGGGAATTAAATTTCCGGTTCTGAAACGGGGAAGTAATTTTACATCTGTTTTCATGTGGACGATATATGGACTCATTGCTGTGTCTTTTTGCAGGACGTAGGTGTCAATATCCAAGTCTCTGGAGATATATGGATTCTCATGGGACATGCATGCTAATTCCTTTTATATCAGCAAATTGAAACTTGGTATGGAAATTTTGATAGAGGTGCCCGCGATCTTCACTTAGGTCAAGTTCCGTGCTCCATGCCTTTGTTTGTTCTGGCATAAACCAAAATAAAGCACATTTCAGGCTTTAAGAGCACGGGAACTCCCAATGATGCTGCACTTCTTCGGCTTCGTAGCCCCGGCCGCGGCGCCCGAGCCCGAAGAGCAGGTGATTCCGGAGGAGGCGGCGCTGCTGCAGGCGCTGCGGACCGCGTACCGCAACCCCGCCATCACGACCACCAAAGCGATGCACCTGGACGTCTCGGCGCGCCACCCGAAGTGGACGGTGAACCTGAGGCGGGTGCGGCGGCTATTGCCTACGGTTGCGGCGCAGCACAACGAAGAGGAATGGGTGGCGTGCGGAGAGGATGAGGTGGAAGACTGGTGCGTAATAAGAGTGCCAGCCGCCGGTTCAAAGGCGGCATCGGTGTCTGCGCTCTGGGCTGCACGCAGGGCGGTCGTTCGCGACGCGACGCCGCATCCAGCACCGCCCGGCTTTGCGTGTGAGACATCTGAAACATTCACTGCTTCGCCCCGAACAGCGAGTCCATCCGCAGACACCCAGCGGCCGCACGATCCTGCCTTTTTTGCTTCAGAGTGTTCGCGGCCGGGGGCGCGTGCGTGCTCTGACACGCGCGGCACCACCACCAATCCACTGGCTCGAGTGCGCCGTTGAAGGGACGAGGCTGAATGCGCACCATGGCTCCACACTTACGACATGCGAAGCCGAGCGTGTCGTAGTCGTCTAGCTGAAACTCCTTCAACAGCACCCTCTCCGACGCGCGGCAGTATGGAACACCGGCGGGGTTCACACCACCCTCGGCGTTCCACGGCGCCTCCCCAAACTGGCACCCGATTTTGAGAGACATATCATGCGCATCAGTATATAACGGGCCAAAACACATGGCGCTTGCACGAAAATACATAAACATGCACACCGATGCCGACTATAATTGGTTTGGACAGGAGAAGAAGGATCATCAGGGAAGAGAACAGACTGGTCGAAAAAAAAAACCCGAAAAATATGACACATTTCATGAAGCGGCATTACAAACAATGGAAAGGGTGAACGAAGACGAGAAGGAAGTTTTGACTATGAATCAGCACATCGAAAAAATTAAGGCGGTGGCTAAAGAACAAATAAGGAAACTTAACGAAGAATTGTCGGAAAGAATAAAAAGCCTCAGTAGCATACGTGATTTAGAGGTAGATGGGTTGATGAAAACGGTAGAGAGACTCACAACCAAAATAAGAAAAATGCGTGCTCCTGAGGGAGATCAAACCCTGATTGCCGTGCCCGTACAGGAAAAATACGAAGTCAGACTAAACGGGTAAAAGACCACCATGAATTTTGCGTCGTCCCCTGGAGCTGCGTGGATGTGCTCATGCGCAGGCGTCAGACCGCGGTCGAGACACCACCGCAA
>Ga0207938_1000080_pt1 | contig 15418 bp, 8 predicted proteins | sample LakMenEpi15Mar12_FD_150671 | JGI IMG/M metagenome (GOLD analysis project Ga0207938, IMG submission 150671) | Freshwater microbial communities from Lake Mendota, WI - 05MAR2012 deep hole epilimnion (SPAdes) | ecosystem: Environmental > Aquatic > Freshwater > Lake > Epilimnion/Euphotic zone ...
CATCTTCCAATATCTCCTTAGCCAATTTGCCCAACATAGTATCTTCCATACCTGCCATATTTATATTGGTTTTATCCTTGATATTCTTGGTTTTTAAAGAGTTGAGGCGAGCAATCATCTTTTTGTTGCCTTCATTCTCTATTTCATTCAACAGCTCTTCGCTTGATTCCTGAAATATCTTGATGTATTTCTTAACCTCCTCGTCGCTCAAATCATTCTTAAATAAATAAAATACAGTTAGGAAGTGATGACACAGAAAGTTGTCGTTAATTAATCGCTGTATTTGTTTAACGCTGATATTAGTAAAAATCTGCACACCACCGACTTCCTCCAAGTCAAACCATTCGTCTATCTTGCTCTCCTCAGCATCCGCGTAAGATGTCCAGAAGGTTTCGGGAAGCGAATTGATATATTTAATATATTCATCTGAGGATTTGTCAAATGTAGTATAGTTGGCTTTAATAGTTTTAATTATAGTCTTGGCAAATAAATAATTATCCTCGCTTACCTCGCTATCAGCCTCATTATCATCGCTATTATCTTCCTTCATCTTTTTGGCGGACTGCTTTAATCTTTTAATAAAATCAATATAATATTGATTAAATACATATTGGTTTGACATTATCTCTATAATAAAATATATTTAATATTCCTTATATATATTTAATCATATATTTTATCATAATTTCAAGTTGTCTCGTTCTTTCATAAGTTGCTCTACGGTTGGCATTCCTGACTTCTTATTTTCATCAAAATTAATATTAATATTTGATATACCATCGCTTATATTTTTATCATTATTTATAAAATCCCAGTTATAATTTTTATCATTACATACGCCGTCTGTTTCTTCAATTGTAGAGAAGTTATCCGATATTTTAGAGCTATTCAAAGAGAAGGACAAGGGGTCATTTTCACCTATAACTATTTCCATAGGTTTTATAGCGCTGTCTATTTTAGCATTATTATCAGCTATATTTTTATCCAATCTTGTACTTTGACTACTACATAATATACCTCGTCCAGGTAATAATAGGTAATCAAATACATCTTTCCCGAATAATATTTCTTTACTCGGCAATATCATAAAAGCAGGGACAGTATGTATCTTTGTCTCTATATTTATATTTTGTTTCTTCAATTCGTCAATAGGTACCAGCTTTATCTTTTTATCCTTATCATATCTACTCACGTTATCCAATAACATTTTACTGTGATTACATCCTATACTATAAAATAATATCATCTTAATTATACACATAAAAATAAATAATGCTTTATATACGAATAAGGACAATACCCGAAGAGGCCTCTCAAAAAATAAAAAACATATAATATAAATTGCCTTCTCCAGCTCCTGTTCCCCCAAGCTCCTACCTATACAAACAGGGCTCTATTAAACAGTCTGGGACACTCGGGTATCAGGATTATACTTTAGCTTTTGCAAGTAATTAAACATTTTATTATCATAATATACCTCAGTTGGGCGAGGAATATTAGTGAAATTATAATTTCCTTGGAGAACATCTACACAAGCATTCCAAAGAACTGAATACAGTCCATCCTGATTGGTATAAATAAGCTCTCCTTCGCTCATAGGGTTCCTAACGCGCCCCTCGGTATCAACGCCATCCCTTTTAATCTCATCCAACCACACAATATACATAGCGCTATTGTTATAGACCGCCTTATATACTTCCTTTTTTTGAAGGGTGCTATACTCAGTAGCATAATTGGCCATTACTGCTTTGTCTTTGTTTGTTGTTGATGTCTGCTTGCGGTCTGCTCTGCGATAATATTAAATGACTGGTATCATAGTCAATTTTTTAGAATAAATTTAAATAATAGAGCAAATGCATACTATCCAAGAGACACCAAGATATTTATATTTTTACAATTTAAAATTTGAGTACATCTCTTGATTTATTTTGTAATTTCTAAAAAACTTTTAAAACTTTTGAAAAAACAGAAAGATGTACTCAAATTATAATTTCCAACTTTTAGAAAAGCTTGGTTTCTTTTTTGCATCTCAAAGAAGCAAGCCTTGTCTCTATAAACTTATAAAAACTTTATTATATAAAAATAAGGTCCAAATGTGTAATAATCCGATAAGGAAGGGTTGTAAAGTGTAAAGTGTAAAGTGTAAAGTTTAAAGTGTAAAAATAAGTAATAAATAACACCATATTTAAGTCTTTATTCACAATATAATATCATAATGAAATAATCAAATGCTTTGTAAGTATTCTTCTTGCCTTTTTATATATAAAATCATCTTGTCTAAATTATGATTTATAGGGTATGTGATATATGTGTAATATTTTTTTATATACTCCAAATATTTCGTTTGTTTTGAAGACATCAATATTTTAGAATAATTATCTTTAATAATATCCAATAGTTTTTGTTTTTTTTCCTCTTCTATTAATTTTTTTTTAATTTTTTCTTCTATTAGTTTTTGTTTTTTTTCTTCGTCTATTAGTTTTTGTTGTTTTTCTTCTTCTATTAGTTTTTGTTTTTCTTCTTCTTCTATTAGTTTTTGTTTATCATTATAGCATTTATTCTTGTATTCTTTATGTTGCTTTTCTAAATATGATATTGCTCTCCAATCATATTCTTCTGATAATATATTACGCTCTCTAATATACTCATAATAAAGTATATTATTTATAATATTATTTTCTAATTTGATAAGCTCTATATAATTATCTAATATCAAATCATAATCAAAAGTATATTTATTATTTGAACAAATTAACTTTTCTATATATGTAATATCTGTGTATTTTTGTTTCATATTTTCAATAATTTTGAAAAGCCTTGTATATTCATCTTTTAATTTACTTATTTTTTGTAATTTTATTATCATATTATATTCTGATTTTAATTCTTCATTCTTTTTAGAGATTATTGGTATAACACATTTAATATCTTCTATATCATCTATAAGTTGATGTGTATATTCTAAATATTCATCATTTTGTTTTACTGGTTTAGGTATTGAAAACCTATTATATATGGTTGTCATTTTATAAAAGTTCTCCAAAGTTCTATTTGTAATATATTCGTTATTTGCCTTATTGTATTCTGATAATAAATAAATCTGCTCTTTTTCATTTGCTTTTCTTTTTATTTCTTGATCTTTTTTATACTCTTCCTGTTGTTTGATAAGATTTTTGAAAAAAACGTCTTTTTGTCTATATGGATATGCTGTAAATAAAAATTCGTATTCATTACATACATCATAAATATTCATACACTCAATTTCTTGCCCATAAAGAGAACTTGTACTATTCAAATGAACTTTCAATAATATATCAGTTCCAGTATCTAAATATACTACTGACTTATTATCATCATATAAAGGTATGTCATTTTTACTTCCTATAAAATCTATATATATCTTGCCTTTATAATGTTCTATTTTGCTATATTTTCTATTTTTTAATGACAATATCCATATTATTTTATTTTGCGTGTAGTTCTCTACATTTTTTATAACTTCTGATGTTTGTTGTGTATATCTTATCATAATGACATTATTATCATCTCTTATTTGCTCCAATTTATAATTATACCAGTAAGGTTTTCTGTATTCATACTTAAATAATTTAAACCAATTTGAATAGAATGTATTATTAAATTCAATAAATGCTTTGTGTGCCGAACACTTACTTCCCGACGAATGACGAAAGTGAAACTGGTACGTTTTGGAATTGATAAACACAACATTTTCATCATCGCAATCTTTACCATTTTCACATGAACCAGCACATCTGAACCTCAAACCCTTATTATATGTATCTTTATAATTTCTATCTCTTATGTTTAATGAAAGTATAATCTCATTTGTATTTTTATCAATAGCATAGAACATTATATATTATTATAATGTTATTTATATATCATTTTTTTTATTATTGAATTGTAATATGAATATAGGGTTAAGTATATATTTTTTTGCTGTTAAATCGGCATTTTAAATGTCCAAAGGTGTAAAACAAAAATATTTATAAACATTTATGATTTTCGTTATCAACAGTACAACAGAAGAACTATAAAAGAAGGATTAAGAATAGATTTACGAAAAAATCCAGAAAAAATGTTTCCTTTACAATTAGCAAAGGCGTATGGATTTCAACATTTATTAATTAGCGCTGTTATGTAAAGCAAAGCGACTAATAGACACATCTTAAACTTTCTTGAATATACACCAGCGATTGAAGAAGCTGAATTGTTTGAGCTCTTCCTCCTTGTCAAGGTCGCTTATTATATTGTATATGTTATTCTTTCTAACACTCGGGTCTGTATATCTCGCCTTGATTTTGCTAAATGTTTGCGAGAATAGCTCGCTTTCTACCAATTCTATATTGTATTCCTTGCATTTTCTAATAAGTACATCAAAATCTACTATAAACTCGGGAATAAACTTCTTAGTAGCCTCTATATAAACATCAACCTTCTTATTGAAATCTCTTCCTCCTTCAGCGCCTTCGGCATCGCCGGCATCATACCTTCTAATAATAGCCCACAAGGGAACGCCTTTATCTTCAGCACGCTTATTGAGTTTCTTGCGTCCCTCTACCATATCCCCACCGTTTGCATTTATAGCACCAACGACACTTTTGCCATCCATAAAAGTACATATGAAGGTTCCACCAACCTTTAACATAGAGCTCACATTATTCAAGAATGTATTTATTTTTTCCTCATTCTCAAAGAAATAATGAATAGCAAACATACACGCGCATACATCAAATCCATTAGCGCCCCTTCCAGCAACATTTTTATAATGCGCAGGAATATTGCCACCGCGCTTATTTAATACAAGCTGTATGATATTCGCGCTCTCCTCATCATCTATTGATAGCGAACATTCCCCATTCATTATAGGCTTGCTACAATCTCCAGCAGCATATACGATATCGGGGAATTGCAAGGGAAACTTCTTGAACTTATTGCCGCCTCCGCCACCACCGCCCTTATTATTATAGTCATCTTTTTTACCTATGAGACGACTGTAAGCCCCTGAGTCAGTATTGTATATGCCGTGTTTAACATAATCAATCCCGAGAACAAATCTATAATCATTATTAATCCAGCGATTCATATCTCCACCTTCACCGCAAGCCAATTCTAGCAAACTGCCCCTATATTTTTGCTTGGAATACAACATATTTTTAATACATATATTGTGAAACTGTTGCATATTAACAGACAATAGGCCGTCGCGATTGATTTTGCGCGAATAATAGACATCGTCGGATTGTAGCAACTCGTTCTCAGCATCCATTTTTAATATAGGAGCCTTGCCGCGGATAATGCTTTCGGTTACAGGATTATGTATAGAACTCCATATATTAATAGCAACCGAATAATCATTCGCCGTTTTAGAAATCTCTCCAGTATTATAGATACGCATCTTATCTTCGCGCAAACGCATAGGAATCCATCGCATAGATGGCTTTATATTTTCGTCCAATAAATACCTATATTCTATTATCTTGTCGCCGTCTATCAATTCGCCACTTTCACAACGAGCTTCATCGCGGGCATTCAGCTTAATATAGGATTTCTCAATACCCTCTGTATAATAGTTATTCGGCTTAAATAATTTGAGAGAGTATTTGCCCCCTTGCTCTTTATTCAATTTCTTATATTCGGTATCATACAGCTCGCGCAAAGCGTTATTTATGGTATATTTATCATAGTGCTTGGCATTATACCCAACATTTAGAAACATCTCCCTGTATTTCTCACCATCCATCGTAATAACTTTGCCGAACTTGGCGAGGAAGTCTATTGAGTTTTGCTCGGGCGGTTTCCATTTAAAAACGCGATCCCATTTAACTCTCTCGGTTATTTCAACGGGCTTATTGCTATAATAAGAATACAGTGCCAATTTAGCGGGAGTAAAGATGAGGCCGTCAATACTATAGGGATATTTTGAGACATTCTTCAATATATTATCGCAATCCTTCAAGATACTGTCGGTATATAAATGTTCCTTGACAATATAATCAACTGAACCGCCTTCATCGCGCGATTTAATATATTTTCGGCTACCGACCAAATATTTATATCGGCTATCTTCTTTGGCCTCGTCCTCTATGAGCGGCAGGCTTGTTATTTTTTTACCACCATAATAATACATATCAAAGGCCGCGAAGAGCCCGACATTTGATTTATCCAATCTTTTTTCGCAAGATATATATTCGCCGTCAATCAAAGAGTTATAGAGTTCCTTTGTAGAGCGAAGGCCTGTGTCTATTACCTTGTATGTATTGACAATTAAATATACATACCCGGCATTATCTATAAACATAAGCAATCTCTCGCCATCTGCTTTTTCGGTTACAGTGTATTCCGATAAAATGCTAATACCCGTGTATTCGTCGGGTTCTAAGATATTGATTTTCTCAAGCGTAACAGGCTTAGGGGTTAATAATACAGGCTTCGTTTTATCATCGGGTTTCTTATCACGATTATTATAGTTATAGTAGCGCGTCGCAATATCTTTTGAAACGAGGCCGGAATAATTTGCTATGACATCTTGTTGCTGTTTTTTAGAGATTATGTACGGCGATAGAAAGAGCGCCTGTTCCATTTTAATCAATCCTTCCAATATAATATCTTTGGATGCATTTGTTATATCTAGAAAAAACTCGTATTTCTGAGAAGATTTGATAATCTTAGAATTTGCCAATTTATAATATAGGTCTATATCGTCAGCCTCTTCAATATCATATTTATTACATTTACATATATTGACAATAAACCGCATATTAGTTTTTTTATCAGTATAAATGATTCTCTTGTTTATTTTAAAAAACTTCCTGATATCATTCCAGTTATCGGGGAGATTCTCTTTGCCTACGAGTTTTTTCGCCACCGTCTTAAATTGTAGCTCGGAGTTAAACAACTGATTATATTTATGCTTAGCGAGCACTTTGTATTTATAGAATGATACGCTCTTATCCTTGTAATCAATATAGTTGGGATTGTGGGAATATTTCAAGATATTGCTACTATCGCTTATTTCAAGGATAACATCTTCTGTCATTACTTGGAGAGTTTGCTTATCAATAGTCTCCGCGTATTTCTCGGTTTTCATAACATTTATAAAGTTTGCGAACTCGTTTTCACCCCATTCGCTTGAATTACTCAACTTTATTAAACATTCGCTGTTATTCTCTTGAATTAGCGAATAATGCGTATCAATAATTGAAAATATTTCGTCGTCTTTTAATATTTCCATTATGTATATTCTCTAATAAATATAGATATTATAGATTTTATATATCAATTTTTAATATATAAATAAAAAAATGATATATTCTTATAGATTAATAACATATTTATAAATGCCGTCTAACAAAATATTTATGCCAATCAAGTTCAATACTACTATTATCCTCGTTCCTTCCGAAATGACTGCAAGCTTTGACTCAATAATCTACGATAAGGTTAGACATACGCTTGAAAACTGCTGTAGTAAGCACGGTTATATTAAAAAGGATAGTATCAAGGTTATTAAGAGATCGGCCGGATATTTTAAAGAATCGCATTTAAACGGGAATATCGCTTATGATTTGAGCTGTATTGCCGAGATATGTAATCCGGCTCAGGATTCTATTATTAGATGCGAAATCATAGCAAAAAATAATTTGGGTCTAAGAGCTATTGGAATGTACGAAGAAATGGCTATATTGGAAGTTTGCATTCCTAAAATTACTTCAGGAATTCAATCAGAGGTCAATATTGATAGCATTAAAATCGGGGACTTTGTTAATGTTAAAGTATGTGGCAAAAAATTCACGCTATATGACAAGATGATTTCAATTGTCGGAAAAATAATCAAGGATAAAGACGATATCGCCCAGGTTCAAGAAATAGAAGATGGCAATTTATCAATTGACGAAGAGGATATGTCGGAAGTTGATGAAGCTAACTACGAAGGTGAAGGTATTGAAATATTCAACGATGAAGACGAAGAAGAAGACGACGAAGAAGGTAATTATAAATTCAGTAAAAGTAAATCCTCCAAACATACTGGCGGTGCCGGCTTAGAGTTTGACGATGAAATCGAGGAAGAAGACGACGAAGAAGATGAGGAATTGGACGAAGACGATGATGATGATGCTGAAGAAGATTATTCAGATGGTGGTGGAGAGTTTGATAATGGTGATGGTATTTACGAAGATTAAATATGTATGCCCGGAATGATTATTTTGATTTATTATATAAATAGATTTTTATAATATGTATATATTATGAATAAGAAAGATTTATGCAAAAATATACAGAATAGTGTCAGTCATTTGACGAATGTTGAAATAATAGAGCTATTTAAAATAATATTAGCGACTGGCGAGAACTATACTAAGAATAATAATGGGGTTTTTATAAATCTCAATTGGCTTAATGAAGATACATTAGAGAAGCTGAATAATTATATATTATTTTGTATTAAATCGCAGAATGAAATAACGAAATACGAATTGATGAAAAGCTTACTTAATGAAACTATATGTGTTAAAGAAGAAGATATAAATAATAAAATAGTAGAACACGATACAGTAGATAATAATATAAGACAGAAGTTCTCTTCTAGTATGAAGTTCTATTTACTCAAAAAAAAGTTTATGAAACAAAATATTGTCCCTGTTAGTATCTTGGAGAATGAATTGAAATATGAGGAATATGTAATATCATAATGCATTACCATAAATCAGCGCATAAAAAATGATATATAAATTAGATGTCTATATTATCTAATGATTAATATTTTGACGAATAAGCTTCCGGTATCAAAAGACAGGGATATTATATGGAAGAATGTCAAACCCGAGCTATACGAAAGATTCTCTCAAAGCATCTGCCAAGAACAAGAGACCTCTAAAGAGACCTCATCAGTTCCAGTCCTAGCTCCCATCCAAGTTCCTGTTCCTGTGCCCGCAAATATTCCCAAAGTTCTAAATGTAATTCCCGTTCCTCTAAATAGATTGCCTGCTATTCTTGCTAATTCTCCTACACCACCCGTAGCTATACAAGATATCCCGATAGTAGCTGTTCCTAAGCTACTTCCTATTGTAAATAAAGCGACGCCGAAGAAGGAACCGCAAAAAAGAGCAAAGGGAAATGGGGATGGGAATAAGGATAAGAATAGTCCTATGAAAATAATTTTGGAAGAATCGCTAACATATGATACATATCGCGATGATGTGAGAGATAAAATAATAAAGTTTATATCTACAAAAGAGTTCAATAAAGTTTTCGGTATCACTAAGAGTGCCGAAATAATGTCAGGAATTGCCAATGACAGATTCAATAAATCAACAGTATTATTTATATCATTCTTATTTGATAAATGCGTAATATATAATGATAAAAATATTATTTATAATAAAAATAATGGAGTCATAACGGTATCTTGATGTATAGCTGTTGTATCATAATCATTGTCATAACTGTATCATAACTGTATCATAACTGTATCATAACTGTATCATAACTGTATCATAACTGTATCATAACTGTATCATAACTGTATCATAACTGTATTTTATTTTTATATATTTTTTATATTTTATATAATAATATATTAGAATAAAAAGATGTCTTCTGAGTCTAAAAAAGAAAAGGATTTAAATAAGCAACTTAATGACCTATATAGAAAAAAGAAAGAGGATATTATTTCTTGGTTAGATGAATTAAAGACTTATAAATCAGATGATGGCAAGATCCCTGGTTTATTAAATAATTCTAAAATACAAATTATTACAGAGACAGAAGATGGGACTTATAATTTAATTTTAAAATGGATTAAAGAAAATAAAGATAATTTTGCAGATTACGATTTTACGGGTGTTCCAAGTAGCGCCTTTATATCATTATCTGGTGAAGCTTTATCGAGCGTTAAAAAATTTAAAACGGCTGAGGATGTAGAGCACTGGATAATTAATCCCGAAGTAAATCCAATTAATGGAACTATTTTGAATCCAATGGGTGACAAATATTATGATTTTTATTTTAAAGCCTTTACAATTATGAGAAAAACTATATCTTTTCGCGAAATATATTATAAATTTCCAAAAGTACATTTATTATTTGGCGAATTAGATTTCAATTATTTTAGATGTTGTAAACTTTTTTTAGACGACGATGAATGCGATAGACTATACATAGACATTATTAAAAACCCTAAAGAATTTTATTTATGCAATTTACTATCTGAAAATATTGAAAATACTGAAGAAAAAACTACAATTTTAGAAACCGAAATAGAAATATTAAGGAATAGATTTAGTACCTTAGTTATATCTCAACAGAATTCTGTGTCAAACAACTATACAATTAAAAAACTGTTTGATAGATATAGAAGTGAAATAATCACCTTATTTAATACAAGAGACTATATATCAAAATACAAATATTCAGATATTATCGACGAACTGTACAAAGATATTAGATATGTAAATATGTTAATAAAAACACAAGATATTAATAATCTAAATGCTCTTACATACCTTTTTGATTTTATAAAAAATCAAAAAATGAATAATGCCGAAACTATTCTTAATTTTTTTAAAAAAAACAAGAATGTAGCCCGACATACTGAATGGATTAACGATGCTTTAAAATTATATGAATTAAATGAATCGATAATCACAGATATAGAGAAGTGTGTTGATCCTGATTCGGGTATTATAGAAAATTATGAAGATAAGAAACTACTTCCTATCAAAGATCCTTTAGAAGATTATTTTGAAGATTTTGAAAATAAATTAACTGATATCAAAGACCCGATATATTCTCAATTAATAGATTTAAGCACTTTTAAACTTAAAGATATTAAATTTTATTTAAATGATAAGGAATATTCTAAATTCAAAAAAATAAAAGATAAATATGAAAAAGATAGAAAAAAATACGAAGATGCTCTTAAGAATTATGAAAACTTAGGAAGAAATGGCAGCAGTCCAAAACCACCTGAAAAACCTATATTTGAGCTTTCAAATGGCAAAAAGCATGTAATTGGAAGAGAATTAGACCCCTTATATATCAAAGACGATGTTATTAATAGTTTTCAAGAGACATACAAGAAAGCATTGCCTATAATTGAAGAATATAATAATATTAAAAACCTGTCGTTTTTAAAGCTTAAAAAATATTTTGCCAATTCGTCGGCAAGTGCGTCATCTTCTTCAAGTGGTTCAAAGAAATTAATTAAAGATAATGAATTGCTTCATATTACTAAACAAGAAATCGCAGACAAATATTTATATGACTATTCTGGATTAGCGGATAAATGTAGCGAAAGTATAGATATATTGACAAACGAAGAATTAGATGATGAAAATTACCCTCTGGCTAAACTGCAACTTATTGTAAGACTAAAAGTATATATTCCTGGAACAGAAAAATACAGAACAGAGTGTATATATGCTCCAAAACTTTACAATTATTTAATAGAATGTATAAATAACAAGAACAATTTTGTAAATCCCGTGACTAAATCTAAATATACGGACGAGCATATAGAAAACCTTTTGAAGGTAATAAGGTTAATAGCACCAAAAATAGAAAAACCTGTTTTTATAAAACATAGAAATGATACCTTGTTAAAAATAAATTTTAAAATTATAGAATATGATGCGGATGAAGCAGATTTACATACATCATTTGGTAATGGAATTATAAGATTTAATAATATATATATCTCTCGTGTAATAGGTGGTGTTGAATATAGTATATTTAATATATGTACCATACCGGCTGATATTGAAATATCAGGAGATTTTGGTACGGGTTCAAGCGATTTAACATCAAATACTATGTTATTTCGAATATATAAATTATTTAACGAAGGTAAATTATTGCATAATTACATTCCACCTTATAATATACCTTCAATGAACGGAGGATATTTATATATTAAACCTCTAATACATTTTAATAATTATAAAAATGTTAATAGTTGGGTTTTTGATAATGGTATAAAAAGAACCAAACAAAGCTTTATAGAAATGTTTAAACATTATGCACAAGAAATCAATAATTATCATCAAAATTAATATAATAGACTGGCTTACACAACCCTTATGATATTCTTGAGCTTTTTGTTCGTGGCTTCGCAGCTGAGCTTTTCGTTAGTGGCTTCTTCTCTTTATTTGGTGCAAATTTTACAATGTTTAGAATGCCATTTTTTTCATCATCTGAATGTATTTGTCTTGACTAGAAAGAATTATCTACATCGTTTGTATTTGGTTTAGGAAATACTAACCTGCTTTTATTCATAATCTCTATATATTAAAAAATATAAAAATATAAAAATAATATGCAAGAAGCCCTTTCTCTTTTTGTGATAATTATGGCTATGGCTATGGCTTAAGGCGAAGACTTAAACAATGGGAATAAAACCAGCTTCTTATTTTCCATCAATTTGTGAGCTATATGCTTACATAACATTTCTTTAATATCCTTAAAGTTTCTTGTAGATGCATTATCTTTTTCTATTTGTTTAATAAAGTTATTGTGTTCTGCCTTATTATAGAACGTACATACGCGACCTATTTTTTTCCCTTTGCCAACCACAGCATCTGTAGAAAATATCTTAAAGGTATTTTTAATTATATTGTCCTTCTTGATAAATTGTGGCTCTATAATACCCCAAGGCATCTCTTCCAATTCCATATTATCCGGTATTACAATAATTTTACTATTGCGATATTTGGCAAACTCTTTCTGTTCTGTGATTGTCAGCGATTCACTCCATCGTTTTTCCGTATTATTATAAAGTGATATATCAAGATTTTTAATATCCTCATTATTTTTATTTTCAATATTATATATATTTATATATCCTATATAATCATTATTGTTATTCTTATTATATGATGGCAATTCCTTCTTTCTTATAAAAACTCCTTGCGAATCCAAGCATTTAATTACATACATCAATTCAGCCTTTCTATTATCTTCAAGGTCTCCGAGTTTGGCATAATTTACTATTATATATTCTGCCAATCTTTTAAATCTCTTGTCGTCTAAATTGAAATATATAGATATCGTGGTGCTAATAATATTAGTATAATCTATATTTATAATTTTCAAGATATTATCTATGTCCTCATCGCTCTTCTTGTCCTCTAAAACACTAACAGCTGTATCATTCATTTCCTCAACATCCATCTTTACCTTAATTTTTGCCATAGTGGCCTTGGCTCCGTTCCTTTCGCCTTTAGCGTCGCCGACAATATCATCTATAATGCTAAGTTTAATACCCTGTCTGTGATGTTCTATATAGTAATTGTCAATAATTACAACAGGCCTTATTGATTTATTTATAGTATATATCAAGATTTCTTCGTCAATATCAATATCCTCGCCGATATCATCAATTAACTCCTTATATGATATATAATATACATCATCTTCAATCATTTTAAGCAATTTATTTTTAATAGCCGCCTGTGCCCTTTTTAAAAGATGCTTATAGACATCGCTTCTATATCCGGATATGTCTTCGGCTCCATCATCATCTTTTAATCCACAGGACGGTTCTAAATCTTCGCTATCGCCCAATTCATATTTTATTTTATTTCCCTGAGATGTTAATATATCAACGGTTCCCATTTCAAATAATTTTTTCGGAAAATAATTAATGTTTTTCATCAAGGAACAATCTAGCGAATTACCTGAGATTATCTTGTCAATCTCCTTGCTCTCTATGTATTTCCTCGTAGATATTCTTAGCGCGTGGATATCTATAGTTTCTGTCTTCAGCATTTCAGTGTCATCATTAGCACTTGCGTGCATAAAAACAGTTACGTTGCGTTTTTCAAATGGCAACTTTTGATGTCTGCAATTACGAATGCCTCTGCCTATAATTTGGTCGGGTCTGTTAAAGTGATACCACGGTTCTATTAAATGTATCTCGCGGGCATTATAAAAACTTAGGCCTTCGCTTGCTACTTGCGTTATCAATATTACTTTTATATCCTTGCCATTTATATTCTTATCATCATTAATCTTCTTTATCAAATTATTAATAGTAGTAGAACCCATAATCTCTTTTTTATCACTTGTCAATATACAGTATTTTGGATTAGACACATCTTTATACTTGGGCTTGTCCTTGACAATTTCGGGGTTTTTCAATATATTATTTGTACCTTCGCGCGAATATCCCAAATGTTCCAAGCATATCGCAAGGGGTATAATGCCAGCCCAAGCAAATCTTGAATATATTACTACTATTCCCTCGGATTTCCTTACTATATCACATATATTCAAAAATTTGCCCGAATATTTACCCAAATATTCCTCAGTAGGATACAATGCATTTTTATATTTTTCACTATAATTAACAGATATACTCGCTGTTCCTTCAATATTCCTGAAAAATGAATTAAACCCCACCTTACCTATATCATTATCATAAACAATATTCATAGGCTGTAATAATCTCATATTCTGATTCTGCGATTTACTCTGAGACAGTTCTTCGTCGCCCGCGTCGTCTCCGTCAGCTCCTTCGGCTGCGTCTGCTGCATCTTCAGTGATGTCGTTTAGTTCATTCTCGTCAATTTCTTGGATATTGTTATAGTTAATCTTGTTTATTATTTTTTTCAAAGCATCTATTTTGTTCTTCTGGCATATTCCCAGCTTTGAGATTACTATATCATCATTTATATATTTTAACCATCCTAATTCTTTGGTAGGTATAGAATTATTAGAAGGATCCTTTGTTGGCTCCGTATTTAATATTTTAATACTGCTGTTATATGATGCCTTTAATTTTAATGCGAATGTGAATGGATTCTTCCCTTTTAAATATGATATATAATTTGAAGACAACTTTTTAATTAATTTCTTAGCCTTATCGTCAAATTTAAATTTGTTATTGTTATTGAACACCTTGTAATATTCTTTTAATATGTTATCTCGCTTATCATTTATCAACATCAAATTGAAGAGGTCAAGGATATCTCGCGGTTCGTTATACATAGGCGTCGCCGACAATAATATCAATCTATTATTTCTCCCGTTTTCTAATATTTTTTTGAGAGTACTGTATGTACCCTTTTCCTTATTATTTGTACTTCTGATATTATGAGCTTCATCTATAATAATAACCTTGTTTTCTACAATATTATCCTTGTATTTTTCATTAATTCGCTTCATAAAGCTGTCATATGTAAATATCTCATATCTCTTCTTCAATAGCCTTTTAATGTTATCCTTGTTATCCTTTTCATTAAAAGAGCTCTCATTTATATTAAGCAATTTGACATAGTTATCCCCAGTACATTGATTAAATAAATTCTTGAATACTTTAATATCATAATTGAATATTTCTTTATTGAAGTTCTCTTCCAATGCCTGAGGCATTATTACCCATATATGCGGTTCTGTG
>Ga0207938_1000081_pt1 | contig 15357 bp, 13 predicted proteins | sample LakMenEpi15Mar12_FD_150671 | JGI IMG/M metagenome (GOLD analysis project Ga0207938, IMG submission 150671) | Freshwater microbial communities from Lake Mendota, WI - 05MAR2012 deep hole epilimnion (SPAdes) | ecosystem: Environmental > Aquatic > Freshwater > Lake > Epilimnion/Euphotic zone ...
TTACTAATTCTCCTGTAAAGCCGTTATACATTTGTTCCCAGCCAGTTCTATTGTATGATTTATTTGACTCCATACCTACACTTGCAAGTAATTCACATATTCTTTCAGCTGCATTATCAGTACTGCTAGAACTAAATGGTGTAGCATCGCCATATGTACCTTTGATTGAACAGGCTTTCCCTAATACACATTCCATAAGTTGATTTACTGTCATACGAGAGGGAATAGCGTGAGGGTTAATTATAATGTCTGGGCATATTCCATCTGAATTAAATGGCATATCTTCTTGTCTATAAACTGCTCCAACAGTTCCTTTTTGAGCAGCTCTTGAAGCAAATTTATCTCCTACTTCTGGAATACGTTGATTTCTTATAACTATTTTTACCATTTTGTAACCATTTGGTGTGATAGTTATATTAACTCTATCGACAATTCCATCTTCTCCATGTTTTACTACAACACTACAATCTGTTTTAGATTCTTCTCCTGTTTTGGAACATTTTGTTAATATTTTACCAATTATTACGTCTCCAGCTTTTACACTAGTCCTTTCTTTAACTACTCCTTTTTCATCCAAAAATTTAAAGTTTGCATTTTTTCGTTTAAAATATCCAGATTCTCCTATTTTAATTTTAGAAGATGATTGAGGTGGAATACATATAGTTTCAAATGTATACATGCTACCATTTTTTTCAACATCTGAAACAGTTCTAAAAGAAGTAACTGAAAATAATCCTCTATCAATAGCACTTTGATTTAAAATAACAGAGTCTTCTTGGTTATATCCAGTATAAGACATAATAGCCACTATTGCATTTATACCAGATGGCATTTTATTAAATCCCATAAATTCAGCTGGTTTTGTACTTACTATAGCTCTTTGAGGATAGTCTAGAACATGTACAATTGTATCTGTTCTGAGTTTGTAAGCTAATGAGTACATTCCTATTGCTTGTTTTCCCATAGAACAATTATGAACAATAAAAGAATCTCCTGTAATAAAACTATGATTTTCAGATTCTGTTGTAATGTCGCAAATAGTATTAGTATTTTGAATTATTTTTTCATGTACTTTTACATAACAAACTTTATTATCATTTATAATACATACAATGGATGTATCTTTTGCTTCAATCCATCCATTAGGTGTTAAAATAAGATGATCGTCAGTACATACAATATTACGACCTGTTTCTGTAATTAATTTAATAATTTTTTTATCAGTTTTTTTAATATAATGATTAATGACTTTTGTAATACTCTGTTTATAAGTTATAGGATCTACTGTAATTATTTCCTCTCCTAATTTAATATTTCCTATTTGTTTTTTAGAACCGTTTGCCATAACTACTAATTCTTTAGGATCCAAACATTGATAACAATTTCTAGGAGATGGGCTATGATCTGGAAAAGGAATAATGTTACCCATTACACCCATCAACATACAAGGATGAATTTCACAGTAATCATTTTTCCATGCTTTTATATATTCTGGTTTCATTGCTATAACATAATTTTCTATTTCTGAAGAATCTACATATTCAATTAAGTTTTGTTTTACTAGCTTATTCCAATTAGGTTTATGACTTTTGTTAACATTCAATCCATTTTCACCGACTGTAAATAATGGTCTGCTTGCTCTACCAGCATCAGAAAAAACACGAACTTCATCATCTACTACATCATAAGTAACGGATACATCTGAATCAAGACGTCTACATCTCCGTGATTGTTTAACATATTCTACTATAGATTCAGGATCTTGAGTCATACCAACTAAAATACCATTGAGAAGAACAGTAGATGAATTTTTTAATAAGTTCATATCATAATCTTTAATAAAAATAATATTTTTATTTTCTTCTAATACTTCCTTAACTAAATATGTTGGAATTTTTCTAGTTACTCTAGAAAGTAATGCAAAATTCAGAACAATACCAGCAGTTTGACCTTCAGGTGTTTCAGCTGGACAGATAAAACCAAACTGTGAGCTATGAATCTGTCTAATTTTTGCATTTTTTCCTTCTTTGCCTATTGGAATAACTATACGACGCATATGAGAAAGAGTAGCTCCATATGTCATTCTACTCATAACTTGTGATACACCTGTTCTTATATATGAATTTTTTTGAACCCCCCAATTACCAGTAGAAAAACTATGTTTTAATCCAGCTGTAATTGTGTTAAGACGGCTTAATATTGACATAATATCTACTCTTGATTTTTTCTTATCAAGTTGAAGTTTAATGCTATGAATGTATCTTTTGAACAAAGTTTTAAAGAGTTCTGTGCAAAGAATTCCACATGATTCAATCCTTTTATTAGCATAGTTATCCCTATCATCTGGAGATCTTAATTCTAATCGTGTTTTAATTAATTTTCTAATAATGTTACCTAGTATAATAGCTTTTTCTTTTACTGTTGCACTTATTCCCATATGAGGAAATAATTCTGATTCTACTACTTGCCATGCATATACCCTCCTTTTTTCTTTTGGTATAATGTGCATTGAAAATTGACCAATGTGATTAAGAGCGTCTTCTTGGTTCTCAATAAAAAAAGAATCTCTAATTATAGTTTGTATAAACCTATTTGCCTCTGGACTGTTTAAACCAATGTATCCAGAAATATCGTTTTCATTTATAAATCCTAATGCTTTAAAAATAATACCAACTGGTATTAAATCTTTAATGTAAGGAATAGAAAACACTATTGTTTTATCATCAGAGCTAATCATTGATTTTATTTGAACAGAATGACCTGTTTGTTCAGACATACTTCTATATTCTGCTATGTAACTGTATTTTTCTCCTGGTTTCTGTTTTAATACAACAGCTTGGTTATAATTTCCACGTAACTGAGACACAATAACACGTTCATGACCTCTTATTATAAAATAACCACCACTATCATTTTCACATTCACCTGCTTTTATTCGGTCTGTTTGAGACAAAGCATTCAAATTACATATATCTGCTCTAACCATAACTGGAGTTCTTCCAATTACAATTCTATTATGATTTACTTCTTCTATAAGTTTTCCATCTTCGTGTAATGTTTCTCTGACATCGCAACAAATAGCAGAGTCATAATTCAAATCTCTATTACGAGCTTCTAATGGATAAATACATCTTAATGTTCTATCTTCTTCAACTATACTTGGTGAAAGAATAGTTACATTACCAAAATGTAAAGTAAACTGTTGATTTTTTTTTGGGTTTATTATAATACCAGGTTCTTCATCTATTACTTGTTGTATACCACGATTAATGTAATCGTTAAACGATTCAATCTGTTGGTGAACAACACCTTTTTTTTTAAAAAAATCTTCAATAATTTTCCATAAATCTTTTTCGTCAATAGGTTGAGTTGACATAATTAATTATAATTAATTTTTCAACTTTATTTTCATTTTTATTTGAAAATACTTGTTTTCAAATAAAAATTATTTTTTATCTTTGTAACAATAAAAATGTCTGTTAACATGAGATCACAAGAAAATCGCAGTGGTTCTGCTAATTTTAACCCATGTTCTTATACACAAGCTGCTTCTCAATGTGCAAACCAAGGAGGAACATTGAAAAACCTTAGGTCTAATATGGCTGGTACAGCTGTGCCAACAGCTGGTCAATATGTTGTACCAGGTTATGCAGCTATTGGATATGATGCTCTTACACATGGAAACGCAGGAGGTGGATGTAATAATTATTTTAATATAGAACAGGCATACGGTGCAGGAGCAGGATCATGCTCTACTAGTTACTCTGCTCGGGCGTGCGGAGGATGTTCTGGTGGAAGCCAAGTAGCTCCAGCTGCTCGTAACCGTTAAAAAATACTTTATACAATCATAATACTTATAAATTAATTTATAAGTATTTTATAAGTGAATTTTTATTCATATGAATTTTTATATTGCTTTTTATTTTTTTTAAAGAAAAAAATACACAACAAATAAATTATTAACCCTATTAATAGTATTCCTAATAAAACAGAGTATGTAGTAAGAGGATTTGTAGCAAAAGGACATGTAGTTTGATTATCATCCATAGGTTTAGAATTATTAATATTTCCATTATAACTAGGCGTATTAATATTGACAGTTGAGTTTTCTAAATATTTAACTTTTTTTCCGTTAATATAAAAATGCATTTATTTATATATAGATAAAAATTATAAATTTAATTCACTAAGTAATGTAACATTTCTAAAAATAGAATCTAACATAACAGAATTATCAAACATAATTTTATCAATAGTTAATACCGTGTTATCTTTTTTTATTTTTAATTCAAATATTGTATTAACAATTTCTTCTTTTATTTTTCTAACTGATGTCAATTCTTCATTTAATTTTGAAATATGATGAGATTTATCAATGTCATTATTTAACCCTTGTAATGATTTATTTTTATACTTTTCATTGGTTTCATAAATATTTTTAAGAATGTCTTTTTCAGCATTAGATATAAAACCAAGAATTTCAGTTGATTCTTTTATATAATGATCATACTTGTTTTTATTGATATAAGTGTTATTACAGAGCTCTAAAATATTAGTTTTTTCTTCTATTAATTTATTTATCATTTTAGTATGATTAAACTGATTATTACCAAGAATATTATAAATACCTTCTCTAATTGTTTTCATATTCAAGAGTACTGATTCAATCTTTTCATATAACAATTCTAAGTCAACAGTAATGTATAATTTTTTATAATTTTTCATAGAATAATTAGCAATTGAATAACATTCAACAGTATCATCTCGTTTTATTGAACATAAAAAGTTTTTATAATTAATAGCTATTTTATATTTAACATTTTGAACACAAAATCCAAGTCTTTTAATTTGGTTAATTATGTTTTTAATTTCTTTTGTATCATCAGCGGGTACATCTTTTATATTAATTGTTTTTTTATAGTTTTCTTCTAGATAAGGAGCAATATTTCCATCTTTAACTTCTGGTGTTCCATTAAATTCTATTTCTTTGTAGGCGTTTTCAATATTCTCATCTGCATCAATGTTTTGTTCGTCGTAATATTGCATTTTATATACATTTTTATCCTTATCTACAAAAAATTCATATTTACTAGGAATATATAGTAAAAATATATCCGAATTTTCGATAGATATAATTTCTATAAATACACAAGTAGAATGTATTGTAAAATATTTATTAGGGATAAATCCTTTTAAAGATAAAAATTTTTCAAGTTTTTGTATACTTAGAGGCATTTTTATATATATTACCTTTAGTATTTAAAGTAAAAAATACTAAAACTATTTAATAACAATGTTTATTATCAATAAATAATGCAGAATCAAACTCAGTATGGTGATTTAATAGATCAACTACCTACTGATAAAACATCATCATCTCATAATGAAATTTTAATTGTTGATAAATTATTTCAAAAAAAGAAAAATATGATACAGGTATTTTTATGCAATAGTAAAGATTTATTATTAATAGGAGGATTATTTATGTTATTTTCAATAACAAAAATTGATGAAATTATTAATAAAATTTTTCCTATTTCTAACAATTCAGTATTTTTTTTAACATGTATTAAAACCTTAGCATTCATGATTACCTATTTTATTGTTAAAAATATACATTTTATAAAAAAGTAAATCATTTATGTATAAAACGTTTAAAGTATATAAATAATACAATATCAATAACAAACCCTGTTATTAATGTAATTTTCATAACTTTCATAATATTTATTTTTTTAACATCAAGTTTTTGTTCATAAATAAATGAAGGTCTAAATATGAGTAATAATAGTATTATTGATATATAAGGAATTGCTAAATAATAATAATTTTTCAGTATATTATGCTTAGTACTCATCATATTACTTTTATTAGGTATAGTTACATAGTGGCTAACTCTATTTTTAAGGTCGTTTAGTCTTTTTTCATATTCAGGTATCATTTATGTTATCTTAGACAATTAAATTTTTTATTTTTAATTGTTTAATTTATTCATCACCGTAATCATCACCTTGAGAACTAGTGTACGTTTCATCTTTATAAAACGATGAAAAAATTCCTGTTGAAACTACTGATACAAATACAGATAATAATACAGAATCCCAGTATGTTAACTGTTGTATATTAGAATTAGGGAATTTTTTTACAATAACTTTATTCCAGATAATCATAATAAGAAAACAATAAAATACTACTACTGCAACAAATCCTAATAATTTTTTAAAAATATTTAATATAGGATGCATTTATTGTAAGAAATAATTTAAAATTTATACCTTTTATTTAAAAAATTAACATTTAATTAATTTTTTAACATTTATACTTTAAGGGTTAGAATGTCTAAGAATTGCTTTCATTTCATTATTCTTTTCTATTACATCTTCAAATTTCTTAATTGTATTAATTAAACTAGAAAGGTGTTTAGGTCTTTTTATTGAACGATCAATATATTTACCTGTTATTAAATCAATTATTAATTTATTAGAAGACACTATAGATTTTTTATCTGATAATAATTTATAATTTAATAAATCAGTATTTTTATTAAACGGAGGGGCAACAAACGAAAATGATAATTTAGATTGTGTTCTATACGCATCAAGTCTTTGTATAACTGTATCGTAATTTATTAATAATCTTTCAACTTTCTCTTTAATATAAAACACTTTTAACTCATCATCCCAATACCAAGAACAATTAGTGTTTGGATTTGTAAAATCAGCATTTTTTCCGATTAGTGTAATAAAAGGAAGAAAATCAAAGTCTATCGGATTACCTGTTATTATATTTAAGAAAAGAACTTTAACAGTAGGTTCACTAATACCATCTAATATATAATGTAATATTTTAAAAAAATCTAACCAATTATCATATCTATTACATTGAGTTGATTCGCAATATCCTGTACATATTTCGTCATTTAATACAGGATTATTACCTAAAGCTGGTGAATAAGAACGATCAAAATCGTATATAAATGTATTATATGTATTATCAGGTAATCGTTGTACAAAAATATTATTATAATGTAAATCGTTATGTGCTATGTGTTTTTGTTTTAAATTTTTTATACCTTTAACAACATTAACAAAAATATCACAAAAATTATTCATTACAATTTTAAGATTAGTTCCACTTGAAAGATTTTTTTCAACGTTATTTATAATACCTTTAAAAGTAGTTACATTATTACCCATTATAGCAGGTGTCATAATACAGCTAAATGTTAAATTATCAGAAATAAAATTAATAAGTTTTTTGTCTCCATATGATAATGATTGTGCTTTTAGTAATTCAGATTTATAATTAAAATATACAGAAGGTTCTTCTGGATCCTTTAGCCATTTAATAAATATCCAAATGAATAGTTCAAAGTTCTCGCTACCTTCTTTGAAATTGCCTAGTAAACTTGCAAAATCTGATATTTTAGATTTATTTGAATCGCATAATATAGGAGTTATTGTATAGTTTTCATCTCTTTTAACATCATCTAATAAATGGTATACTTTTTTCTCATATTCTAATCCACCACATTCAGAATCCCAGTTATTTACCCACATATTTTTAATAGGAATCCATAATTTATTTACTTCATGGTCATCTGAAACAGGTGTATGATTTATATTAGGCCATATTTTAAAGAAATATTTAAAATCATCATCTTTATAGTTTAAAGTATTTATTATATTTAAAATAACAGGAGAGTTTTCCAATTGTGTAATATTAATATTTTTTGCATATAAACATAAACTTGGAGATGCACTATTTTTATGATGGAATTTAAAATTATTATTAAATAAAATTGCCATTTATTTAATAATTATTATTAAATAAATAAGAAATGGTTATTATTTTTTTCTAAGAATTGATTTCATTTCATTATTCTTTTCTATTACATCTTCAAATTTCTTAATTGTATTAATTACAGTAGAAGCACGTTTAGGTCTTTTTATTGAACTATCAATATATTTACCTGTTATTAAATCAATGCTTAATTTGTTAGAAGACACTGTAGATTTTTTATCAAGTTTATTGGACATTTTATTAGTTAATAATTTATAATTTAATAAATCATTAACTGGAGGGGCGACAAATGCAAATGAAACTTGTGAGGATTTATATCTATTTAGTCTTTCTATAATTGTATCATAACTATTAAATAAATTTTTAATTTCATCCAATTTTTGCGTATTCCAATACCAAGAACAATCGCTATCTTCTGCTGTAAAAAAAGGGCTAATTTCCATTAGTTCTATAAAAGGATCAAAGTCATAGTTTAGTGGGTTTCCAGTTATTATTTTTAAAAAAAGAATTTGAAACTTGGTTGGTATATTATATAATACATAATACAATATTTTAAAAAAATCAAACCATATATCATATATATTACACTGAGTTCTATTACATAATTTTTTACAAAGATCCGTATTTAACATAGGATTGTCACCTAAAGCTGGTGCATAAGAACGGTCAAAATCATATATAAATGTATTATATGTATTATCAGGTAATCGTTGTACAAAAATATTACCATAGTGTAAATCATTATGTGCTATTTGCCGTTGTTTTAAATTTTTTATACCTTTAACAATATTAACAAAAATATCACAAAAATTATTCATTACAATTTTAATACTTGTTTGATTAATAATAAGATTTTCGTGTACATTATCTATAACATCTTTAAAAGTAGTTACATTATCACCCATTATTACAGGTGTCATAATGCAACTAAATGTCAACCTATCGTATATAAATTTTACAAGTTTCTTTTCTGTATCTGATAGTATCTGAAGTTCTACTGTTGCTAAACCATAATTAAAATTTTTAGAAGGTTGTCTTGGATCTTTTAGCCATTTAATAAATATCCAAACAAATAGTTCAAAGTTTTTATCACTTTCTTTAAAATTTCCTAATAAACTAGCAAAATCTGGTATTTTAAATTTATTTGAATCTGATAGTATAGGAGTTACTGTATAGTTATCTGATCCTTTAATACCATCTAATAAATGATATACTTTTTTTTCGTATTCCAATGCACCCCATTCTCTTGACCATTTATTTATCCACATATTTCTAATAGGAATCCATAATTTATTTACTTCATCATCAGGGCAAACAATTGTCCGATTTATATTGGGCCATATTTTAAAAAAATATTTAAAATCATCTTGATCATAGTTTAAAGTATTTAATATAGTTGAAATACTTGTTGCATTATTTATAAGCGATGAAGGAAAAATATTAATATTTTTCGAGTATAAACATAAACTTGGAGAAGCACTGTTTTTATGATGAAATTTAAAATTATTATTAAATAATACGTCCATTTATTATTCAGTGTATTATTAATTTTTTTAAAATTAATAATGTTCAGATTTTGCTTATTCTATTACATCCAACAATTTTTTCGTATCTTATTTTTTTTTATTACATTTGTATCAATTGATATAGAAGTTCTCCTCTTATATTTACCTATTATTAAATTAATACTTAATATGGTTGAAAACATTTTATTCAATATAGATTTTCCCTTTATATTTTCAATTTTATTTCTAATAGGAATCCATAATTAGGACAATATAAGTATTTATAAGCGACAAATATTTATATTGCTTTCATTTTTTAAGCATTGCTTTCATTTTATTATTTTCTTCTATTACATCCTCAAATTTCTCACTTGTATTAATAACAGTAGAAGGACGTTGAGGTCTTTTAATTGAAAGATCTATATATTTACCTGTTATTAAATCAATGCTTAATTTGTTTGAAGGCATTTTATTTAAAACATCAGATTTTCTTTTAATATTTTCAATTTTACCGGGTATTGCAAGAAAATCACTAGGTTGGTTATATAATTTTTTTTGTTCTATTGTCATTGCTCTAAAAACAACTGGTGAAACAAATGAAAATTTAGATAATAGTGATTGTATTCTATAGGCATTAAGTCGCTCTATAACTGTATCATAATTTACTAATAGTTGTGTAAATATTAAGAAAGCTGCTGTTGGTTTCCAATACCAACAGCAATTAGTTACTGGGTTTGTAAAAAAAGCACTTATTTCTATTATTCCAATAATATTATTAAAATGTGGGTTATTTGGACTATCTGTTATTATTTCAAACAAAAGTTTTTTAAAATTTAATGGAGTACCACTGAAAATATAATGTAATATTTTAAAAAAATCTAACCAATTATCATATCTATTACATTGACCATTTGAACATGAATCTTTACAAAGATCATTATTTAATAAAGGATTGTCACCTAAAGAGGGTGAATACGAACGGTCAAAATCATATATAAATGTATTAAATGTATTATTAGATAATCTTTGTACAAAAATATTACCAGAGTGTAAATCATTATGTGCTATATTTTTATTTTTTAAATTTTTTATACCTTTAATAATGTTGACAAAAACAGTACAAAAATTGACCATTACAACATCAACACTTATTCCATCATTAATATTATCTTTTGTATTTTTTATAAGTCGTGTAAAAGTAGTTACATTGTCTCCCATTATTACAGGAGTCATAATACAACTAAATGTTATACCGTTATAAATAGATTTTACAAGTTTTTTTTCTATTTCCGATAATGAGAGTGCTTTTCCTTTTTCTTTATTATAAGAAAAACTGTTATTAGGTTGGCTTGGATCTTTTAGCCATATATAAAAAATATAAACAAATAATTCAAAATCTTCATCACTTTCTTTAAAATCTCCTAATAATTTAGCAAAATCTTCTATGAAAAATTTATTTGAATCAGCTAATATAGGTGTTACCGTATAATTATTATCTCTAACAACATCATTTCTTTTAACATCATCCAATAAATGATATACTTTTTTTTCATAGTTTAAGGCGTCGCATTCAGACTTCCAGGTATTAATCCACATATCTCTAATAGGAAGCCATAATTTGTTTACTTTATTATCAGAAAAAACAGTTTTTGAATTTATATTGGGCCAAATTTTAAAGAAGTATTTAAAATCATCTTGATCATAGTTTAAAGTATTTAATATATTTTGAATTCCAGGAGTGTTATTCATACCAGTATTTTTAAGTGAATGATTAATATTTTTCACTAATAAACATATACTTGGAGATGCACTATTTTTATGATGGAATTTAAAATTATTATTATTAAATAAAGCCATTTATTTAATAATAATAATTTTCTTTTATTTTTTCTAATTACTTTCCTTTATTACCTCTTCAAATTTTTTAATATTAATTAACAGTTGAGGTCTTTGTTAAAAAAAGGTACACAATATACATGTTTAATTTGAATTTTTTTTTTTAAATTATTATAACTTTATAAAATGTCAATCGGTGTTAAACCAAATAATGAATCTATTAATAAGATACTTTTTTATGATTCAAAAAATCCATATTATTTTTTTTCTAATTTTTATACTGAAAAAATACCATTGTTAATAGAGGGTGAAAAATGGATAAACACTGAACAATATTTTCAAGCTATGAAATTTAGGGGAAAAAAAGCAACTCCAAGAATGATAGAATATTCTAATATTATTAAAATAGCAGATTCTCCTATGAAAACAAAATTACTAGGTGCACAAAAAAAAGATATGAGATTTGGAAAGAAATGGAAAGTAAACAAAAATACTGATCATAGATTAATAAATGATGTGGTTGAAGAATATAAAGATTTAAAAATAAGAGATGATTGGGAAAATGCTGGATTTTTGGTTATGATAAAAGCTGTTTACAGTAAATTTAATCAATACACACATCTTAAAAAACAAATTATGAATATTCCTGATAATACGTATATAATAGAACATACAACTAGAGATTCTAATTGGGGGGATGGAGGTGATAATGGGACAGGAACTAAAGGTAAAAATAAGTTAGGAAAAATATTAACATGTATAGTATATTATATGAAATACGGAGATTGTTCTAACATGTCAAAAGAATTGAGTAAAAAGTTAAAACTAAATAACTAATTACCTATTTCATTTTTAATAAAATTATTAAAAATGTATATTCACATATGTAATGTTGATTCTGTTAGTTCAATTGTTTTACTAAAATCGCTGTAAGTATTTTCATTTGGATATCCTATTGGATTGCATATAACTGGGACTTTATCTAATGTTGCATCTAATGGTGTATGAGTATGACCGTAAATCCACGCTTTTATTTTATCTTTATTATTTTTGATAACATCGTCCATATCGCAATAAAACCATTTATTATATAGTTGCATTTCAAGTGTTTTATATTTTTGATGAATTAGACTTTCAGATGGCATATGATGTGTAATAACAATACAATTATCATTTTTAGAAATACTATTTTTTAAAAAATCTACACATGAAGCATTTAATTGATTATAGTCAGTACAATTAAAGTTTGGTATTTTTTTTACATCATTAATTTTATATCTAAAATCTGTAATATTAGACCACATAGTACTTCCTATAAAACAATGGTTATCATATAGTTCAAATGTATTATTTAATAAACTTATATTATCAAACTGTTTAAAATAGGAAGACATGATAGAGTCGGTTTCAGGTATTGTATATGTCTTATTATAATACTCGTGGTTTCCAGTAATAACAAACGTTTTTTTAAAATTTTTACTAATAAATTTCATAAATATATCATAACATTCTTTTGATTGGTGTATATTGCCTATATCACCTGCTAATACACAAATTTCATTTGATTTTGATAAAGGAATTTGTTCTAAAAATTTATAGACTGCTTTAGGTTTTAAAAACTCTAAATGTAAATCTGATAAATATCGAATTCTCATTTAGAATTTAAGCTTTTTTTGTTTAAACAGTTAAATTTTTTGTGAGTTATAAATATCTATTTTATTTTTTAATACCGTTAAAGAGTTATTAAACATTTGGTTGTATATATCAAAACATTTTTCTCCTGAAAATGTACTTACTACATCAGTACATTTAAATTCAAATGGATATGTGGTTATTATCTTAAAATTTGATTGTTTAATTTTTTGATCAATTTGATTATACTGACCAAATTCATTATACTGACCAACTTGATTACATGTTATAATTTTATCATAACATGTTTTATTATATATATTAAATACCATACTATGCATTTTATTTATTTCAACAAATGTTAACCCATTATAATTAACTACATTTGATATTATAGTATCGTGTGGTAACATAGCAATACACCCAACAAATATATCCCAACCAGATGTATACTGTTTTAAAAATGATTTAATTGTATTATATTTTTCTTTAAAATCTGTATTAAACGAACAATCATCTTCGCATATAGTTATATTATCTATTCCGCATCTTTTTGCGTTCAATAACAAATTTTGATAAGATAATCCACATCCTTTAAATCCAGGATTTGCTTTAACAGCAGGATATATTTCTATGTTTGATTTAAATTCAAATTTTTCTAGTCTATATGGTGTTTCAATTAAATGAAGACAGTATATTGTATTAACATTAACATCATATATCATTGTATTAGGCTCCATATTTAGTGATAATAAATTTTTATGTAAATGAAATTTAGATCTAGTATAAAAAGAATATAGATTATTTTTAATAATGTTTATTTTTTTATTATAATTAGATTCAAGTAAATAAAAATCTATTAAATCATATAATTGTTGTATATTAGATAAATCATCTTTAATAATATCAAAATAACTTACAACATTTTTATAATAATTTTCATTATAATTATCGCCTTCAATACTCTTTTCTGTAATAACTAATTTTCCAAATTTTAAAACTTCATTTATTCGTGCTGTTTCCAATACTGAGTTTTTATAATAATGTAAATTTATTACTATTTTAGACTGCTTTATTAACTCATCACGTTGATCCCCAAAAAATCCATATTTTATACAAATATTATATTTTTGTGCAAGATTATTTAATATGTTACAACGTCTTGTGTTATCTGCTCCATAAAATAATACATCATATTTTATATTATTTTTCACACTTACATCATTTGAATAAATAACAGGAAATGGATTATAATAAAATTTATTAAAAGGTATATCTAAATATAAATCTTTATTTTTCACTGAATAGTCCCAAATTGCAATACTATTATTAAGCATATTAATCATTTCTTTATCAAAAAATAATTCAGATTGTTCTATTTGATATAATATATAGTTTATTGGTAAAAATGAATGTAAATATTTGTTTGAATGGTGTATTATAATATATAAATAATTTAATGAATTTAAGCAATCTTCTTCTGTTATTGTATATACAATACTTACCAAATATCCTAATTCTTGTAATAAATATTGTAAGTTAATTGCAATAGAATTAACTATATATGAAGTTAAAATAATTATTTTTTTTTTATTAATAATTTTTTCTGATAAACAACCATTTAATTCATTGATTATTTTAACTTCATTATCAGTATAAATAAATAATTTTTTAGGTTGATTTTCATACGGATCTTTAACTAGTTTATGTATATTTGTATCAATATTAATTATATTATATATTTTTAAATAGTCAGTCAGCTTAACTGTTACATCTATAGATTCATTATTTGAAATACCATATAATATTTTTGTTATGTTCTCTAACATTATAAGCATTTTTATTAATATTATTTTAATCTATAAATAAATGATTTATAAATTAAAATAACTCTTTTTTTTCCTCTTCATAATAAGTAATGGATTTTCTATTTTTAATATAATTTTTTTATGAGTGTATCCTTTGTTCAATTTTGACCGTTATAGTGTTCCATTTTATCATATTAAATTCTGATTTCTTTAATAAAGACAATATCCTTAAAAAACACATTTTTTTGTAGATAAATATTTATACGTGATACTATACTTATAAAATTTCTTTTGTATTATTGATATTTAGCGATAATAAGTATTCGTGAAACTCATACATGTTTTTATTGTGTTCTTTATATTTTTCCCATATTTTAGAATTTACAATATTGTTTTTTATCATAATGTTTATTAATTCAGAAGTTAATATACCTTCTGTATTTAATTGTAAAATAATAGTTATAGCTCCTGGATTTCCTCCGCATAAGCTTTTTAATATGTTTTCCATTTTTTTATAATACTTATATGTTTAAGTATTATAAAAAATAAAGAGATTATGATGTAGTTTTTTCAAACTAAAAAGGATAATGTTTTATATTGTGGTTTTTAGAAATATATTTATTCACTTTGGTCTTCGTCTACCAATTCTTCTTCATATTCTAACTCTTCTTCATCTTCTGATTGGTCTCCGTCTGAATCTTTTTTAGGAGAAGCAGTGGATTTTGTTTTCTTAATATTTTTTACTTCTTCATCTTCTGATTGGTCTCCGTCTG